>ERZ859732.217-NODE-217-length-24378-cov-2.713276_pt1 | contig 24378 bp, 18 predicted proteins | sample MGYA00510123_ERZ859732 | MGnify/ENA primary metagenome ERZ859732 (study PRJEB30046, sample SAMN00715133) | human gut metagenome | study: EMG produced TPA metagenomics assembly of the A metagenome-wide association study of gut microbiota in type 2...
GCCCTATGCGTCGGAGGCATATGCTCTATCCAACTGAGCTACAAGGACCCATAAACATTTTAACATTAATTTTTTAAAATAGCAAAATTATTTTCTATAAAGAGGTAGAATATTTCTTGTTCTTTTCACATCTTTTTTTACAGTCATTCTAATTGGCCCATAAAACACAAGACTTTCTTTATTTAAATTTTCTAATATAGACTTCGCTGACATTATAGATACATCATGTTCAGTTGAAATCCCTCCATATATTATTCCTAATTTAATCATTTAAATTTTCCTTTCTTAAAATATTCTTATTCAATTATATTATTTATTTTACCATATATAATAAAACAAACAAGAAAATTTTTATAAAAAAACGAGAAAGCATATACCACAAAAATGTGATATACACTTTCCCGTTAAGTTATCTTAGCATTTCTGCCAATCAAACTTTGCTTTAGGAATGAGAAACCTTCTTCTTGTTACGGAAAAAGAGCAGCGCCTTCCAGAAGCCAACGAACACAACGAACAGGAGTCCCCAGTAGATAGCCAGGGTGCAGTAACCAGTGAACAGAGTCGCCGGCTTGTTCAGCTGCAGATACAGGGTACTACTCTCCAGGAGCATGTTCCAGCTGTATGCCGCAGAAGAAATAACTGCAAAGGCCATCACAACAGTGTTTTCAGAAAAGACCTTGATCTTGGCGTGCTTCAGCCACTTGTTCTTCACGAAAACGTACAAGATATCGAGGACCGCTACCAGGACAAACAGCTTAGCGGAGACAAGGACTACATCCTTAGCCACGCCATCAGCATAGACCATACCTGTCAGCAGGTTGATATACTTGCTGCCATCCAGCAGCTTGCCGGACGCATAATACGCGAACTGGTTCATGAACATCATCGCGAAGATGTACTCCAGGCCTGTAACAAGGCTAGCGAGCAGTGCGTAGATCTCCGTAACCAGCAGGACAGCACCAGTAAACTTGGCGGTCTCAGCGTTCATAAAGTTACGGCCGGACATGTTGTTGTGCATCATAGTTGCACCTCCATAATTGTCTGGAGGTTTTGCACAGCCCCCCAGAAATTTACAAAACTTCTAAAGTTACTCTGTGCAAGAACTCAAGATATTATTATTATAGCACATTTACATAATTTTGTCAATATCAGCCTTGCTATCTAAATATGGTAAAACTTCACTTAAAATTTTTCCTCCAACAGGAGCTGCAACTCCACCACCTTGGTGTCCACCTTCTCCTGTTGGATTATATAAAGTTATTAAAAGTACTATTTGGGGATCATCTGTATTTGCGACACCACAAAATGACGTAACATATTTTCCAGTATTAACTCCATCTTCTGATGTTCCTGTTTTTCCACCAACTTGATATCCTTCTACTTTTGCATTTTTTCCTGTTCCTTCTGATACAACACTGTTCATCATGCTTAATACTTTTTCTGCATTTTCTTTCGAAATTATTTGTTCTCCTGTTTCAATTGGCATATCTGTTTTTTCACCTGTTTCACTATTTATAATACTTTTTACTATTCTCGGTTTTATATATGTTCCTTTATTTGCAATACTTGAAACAGCTGTTATCATTTGTAATGGTGTTATTTCAAATCTTTGCCCAAAACTAATTGTTGCTAATTCTACAGGACCTGCTTTTTCTTCTTTTATGAATATGCTATTTGCTTCTCCTGGCAATTTTATTCCAGTTTTATTAAACAATCCGAATTTTCTTAAATATTCATAATATTTGGTTACTCCTATTTTTTGCCCTAATCCTATAAATACAGGGTTACAAGAATTCATTAATGCTAATCTTAAACTTTCAGATCCATGTGGTCTATAATATCTCCAACACTTTATTCTTACTCCTGCAACTTCAATTCCTCCTGTACAACAAAATTGTCCTTGCTTATCTATGTCTGTTACAATTCCTTCTTCTAATGCGGCAGATGATGTTATTGTTTTAAAAACTGAACCAGGCTCATATGTATCTGATATCGCTTTGTTTCTCCACATTTTTTGCATAGCAGTTGTTCTATCTTGTGAATCTAGATTTTCCCATTCTGCTTTTTGTTCATCTGTATGTGGCTCATACGGACTATTTAAGTCATATGCAGGATATGTTGCCATTGCTAAAATATCTCCATTTTTTGGATTCATTGCTATTATACTTCCACCATCTGTACACACATTGTCTATACATGCTTCTTCTAAATATTTTTCTACAATTGATTGTATTGTCATATCTATTGTTAATATTAAACTATTTCCGTCTATTGCTGAAATATATTCTTCGTCTCCAAGACTTTCTCCTGCAGCATTTGTTTGTCTTTCTATTCTTCCATTTGTTCCTTTTAATTCATCATTATATTTTGCTTCAATCCCGTCTAATCCTTGATTATCATTTCCACAAAATCCGATTACTTGTGCTGCTAAGTCTCCATATGGATAATATCTTTTAGAATCTTCATCAATATTTATCCCTGTTGTTATTTGATTTTCTTCTATCCATTTTCTTAATTCATCTGTTTTACTTTTTTCTACTTGTTTTACTATTGTTTCTATTGAACTTCTTTTATTTACTCTTTTTAATACTTTTTCATAATCTAATTCAAATATATCACTTAATGCTTTTGCTACTTTTTCTTTGTTTTCTTTGGATATATTTGTTGGATTTATTGTTACTGCTTCTACACTTGAACTTACTGCTAATTCGTATTTTCCTGTTGCATCATATATTGTTCCTCTTTTGGCTGTTATTTTTCTGCTTTGTGATTGTTGACTTGATGCTTGGTTGTTTAGTTCTGCCCCCCATACTAATTGGATATATCCTAATCTTGTTGTTAATAATAAGATTAGGATTATTACTACAAATAACCCATTTCTCATTTTCTTTTTGCTTGATAATGATATTGGCATAAAATCACCTCTCTTGATTTTATGCTTTTAAATAAAAAAAAGAATATATATCATAAAATTTTGTTAATTTATGATATATATCTTTTTTTAGTTCTTATTTTTTTCTGCATATTCTGCACATTTTCTATCAAATTCTTCTGCAACTTTATTCATATCATTTAAATCAAATCCATTATATTCAGATTGTCTGCCATTTGCTCCCTCCATTATTTTACTTATTGTAGAATAATTTAATTTTCTTGTTTCATTCATATATTCAATTGAACAATTGTCTCCAAAAATTTTATTAATTTTATTTTCTAATAATTTCTTGTCATTTCCTACATAAGTTTCATATACTAATGCATCTCCATCGCATATTCCATATTTTGTCATTGAATTAACCATTTTCTCTAGTAAATCAACACTATATTTATAACCACAATCCTCATTTTTTTCTTTGCATATTTTTCCAGTAACATATTCTGTTACTGCTTCATCAATAGCACCATCCATATTCATTTTGGGATTATCAGGCACTTTATTAATATCTTTTATATCATACATATATATTCCACCATTTTGTGTCACTTTCCATTGTCCCATAGTTCCAACACCGTGTCCTCCGATTTCATGGATAAGTATATTAACAAAATTTTTTCCATTTAAAGCATCTTCTTTTAAATATCCTGTTCCTTTTCCACCTGATTTTCCAACATAAATTCCCATTGTATTTGCGCTAACTCCTGGAATATCTTCAAAATACTCATTTTTTAAAACTACTGCTTTTTGGATTTTTTCTTCAAAAGCTTGTCTATATTGTTTCTTTTGTTCTTCGCTAATATTAAGTGTATTTAAGTATTCAACATATAGATTAATTGCTTCTTTTTTTGCGTTATCTATTCGTTCATCTTCAACAATATATGCAGGATCAATTTGAGGTTCAGTATAAATACCAATTAATCCCAAGCCAAATACTACAACATTTTTTAGTGGATTCGCACCTGTTATAAATGGTTTAATTATTTCATCAAAAATTCCAACTATTCCCGAAGTAAAACCTTCTGATATTTTTGCACCTGTCTTTTTTCCTATTTCATAAAGCCAATTTAATCCTTCTTTAATTTTAGTATTAAAATTATCTAAATTTATAATATTTGATATATTATTTCCAATATTACTAATCCAACTGCCTATATTAATTTCTTTTGGAATATTAAAATTAAAAGCTGATATTGCACTTCTAATGCTATTTATTTCGTTATTTAATAAATTTGTAGATTGTGTAATTGCTTTAGTGGTATTTTCTATTGCTAAGTTCCAATTATTTATAGAACCTCTAATATCTCCAGCTAAAAGTTTTAAACTTCCTGCTAAAGTTCTCAAATTTGCCGCATTTGCTCGATATTTTGCTGCATCAGCTCTTGCTTGTTGTGCCTCTGCAAGTAACTGATTATATGTTGCTATATTTTGTGCTTTAGTTGCTTCATCTGTTTCCCAATGACTCCCATTTGGAACTGAATTACCTTCTTCATCTGTTGTATAGTCTTGTACTTCTTTTTGAGGATTTAAATCTATTGAAGATGCTTCTGATTCTTTACTACTTGCTTCATTTTCTTTATCTGTTGCTAATGATTCATATTCAGTCGCTTTTGCTTCATAATTTTGTGCTTCTGTTTCCATACTTTTACGAGTTTGCTCTAAACTTTTAACAAGATTATCTGCTACATTTTTTGTAAATTCAAACATGATCTTCTCCTCACATTATATTTTTATTATTATTAATCAAATTATAAAAGATGAAGCAATATATACTCTTTACTTCATCTCTTTTTCTTCTATTTTGTTGTATTTGATTTTTCAGCAGTTTCTATTGCTTCTCTATCTTTATTCATTAATTCTGTGAATTGAGTTTCAACATTATCTAATACTTGTTTAAAAGCATTTGTTAATGTTCTAAATTGGCTTCTAAATTCATCTGCACCATCACATTCAAGTACTATTTGTTGTACTGTTTTTTGCATAGACTCCATTAATTCTTTTGCTGAAGTAAAGTCTGATAATATTTCTGTTTGAACATTTGCAACTTCTTCTTGAATGTATCTCATTCCAACATCATCTATTACTGGAATTTCTTCAATTTTCTTATAACTTTCTTTTCTAGCTGTTGCTATATTTTGTTGTATATCAACTTCAGAGAAGTTATTAGCAATTCCTTCAAACATATATGGAACTTCTGCTACTATTACTTCTAAGAATTGATTTAATTGTGGTGCTAATTCATTAAATTTTGTTACTAATTCATTATATCTTTTTCCATACCAATGTGCATGCATTTCTGTTACTTTTTGGTATACTGCTGTTAGTCTACCATTTAATTCTAATGCTGTATTTCTTATGTTATCTGATTGACTTGGCATATTTTCATAATCTACTCTTACTTCTGAACTCATTTTTTCCTCCTATCTATTTTGTATTTTTGACAATATTATCTATTGCTGTCTTATTACTTGTATTTTGATTTTCTAATTGTGTAATTTTCTTTTTTATATCTTCCCTTTCTTGATCTGTTAATGTATTATCTCTTCTTAATTTTCCTGATAATATTTGAATTTTATCATTATTTTTGGTAATATCATCTTTTAAATCTCCTACATGTTCTTTTGCTAATTCCTGTGTCGTTTTCTTTCTTACTTCTGTTTGTTCAGGCTTTAGTGAATCAACTACTTCAGCTTCACTAACATCGCCTGTTGTAACATTTTCACTAGCTACTGTACCAACAACATTGCCACCTTCTTCTGCATTCTTTTTAGTAGCATCTTCCAGAGTTTCCATTTCATCCTGTTTACCCTCTAATGCTTCATTAACTCCCTCTGTATCAACCTTAGTCTCATCTTCTTTCTTTTCTGGTTCTTTAACCTTAATTCCAATGAAATTCAACCCACTTACAATATTTTTTGAAACAGCTTTTGCTGCTGTATCTCTGCCAAGGTTAAGCAAGAAATTTGTTCCTCCCCTAACAGTCCCTACAGCTAATGAAGCCAATACTGTTCCTCCTATTGGTGTCGAAGCTACCAATGAACTTACTACAATACTTGTAAATCCACTTACAACTGTTGCTCCAGTATCTACTACTATTCCAGCTATCTTATTTACTTCATCAGTATCTATTCCATCAGAAAGATCTACTCCTGTAAAATTTTTTAATAAATTATTTCCAAATCCTTTTGCCCAATCTCCTACATTTTTGGCTTCTGGCACATTAAAAGCTGAAATTACTTTTCCAAGCATAGATGCTCCAGTTACTAATAAACTTGTTGAATTAGTTATTGCTGTGTGCGTAGCTTCTCCTGCCTTAGTAAATCCTAAAATTGACTCCATCAACTTTGCTACTTGTGCTAATAGTGCTGAAGCTAATGCTTGTAAAACACCTGCATTTGTTTTACAATCTTCTGCCTTTGCTTTACAATCTTCTGCCTTTTGCTGACATTCAGCTGCTGAAGCTCTATCACTTGCATCTTGCGCTGGATCTGGTTGTTGTTCTTGAGTAGTTGTCGCATTTCCTTCACTATCTGTTGTAGTAACATCTACCCATTTAAAATTTGGAATATGTGACAAAAATCCTTGAGCTTGAGACAAAAATCCTTGAGCTTGAGACAAAAAAGTTTCTGCTTGGTGCAATAACGTTTGTGCTTGGTTTGTATAACTTTTCGAATCTGCTTCCATACTTGTTGATGTACCTTTTAAATTACTAATTACTGAATCAAAAACTGCTTTACTAAATCCAAACATATTTTTCCTCCTTTATCTATTTTAAATTTGTATTTTCTTTTTTGGTATTTGCTTCACCAATTATATCATTTGTATTATTTATTAATTTAATATACAAGTTTCCAATTAATTTGTTTTCTCCATCTATAGTTTTATATTTCTTTTTTATAGAATTTTTTATATTTTGTAATTGATTTGAACTTACTATCGTCCATTTTATTTAAATTTGCTGAAATAGTATTACTGCTTGTACTACTACTTCCACTACCTGTACCAGAACCTCCAAAAAAGTCAGATATTGATTTAAATAAATCATCTAAAAGTCCCATAATTTACCTCCTTTTATAATTTATCCTCTTATAACATCATCTGCTAATCTTTCCAATTGCATTCTAAATTCATTTGAATGATAATCTATTGAAACTTGATATCTTGCAACATCTTGTAAATATACTTCATACGCATTTTGATCATATGAAATTGTTGTATATCTTACACCATTTTTCTCAAATAATTGTTGCATATAAGACATTGAAGGATCATTATAAAATGCTAAACCTCCAATTAATTGTTTTACTGTAATTCCATCCAAACTCATATACTTATTTAATATAATTCTTATTTTATCACTATTTATAGCATTTTGAGATTTTAATTTTGATAAAAATTCTGTTAGTGGTTGAATTGTTAAAACATCCATTGTTTGTACTAAATAGACTTGTTGAGAATATGTAAAATAATCTATATTTGTAGAAAAGTCTGTATCAATAAGAACTATTTGATGTTTTTTCAATAGTGTTTCTAATATATTTTCTGCTTTTACACTATATTCTTTTTCGTTAGGTAAATCTGTATATACTGTTAATTTATTTTCAACATGTAATCCATTTAATTTGCCTTCACTTAAATTTTTAAAACAATCTTTTATACTAACTCTTACTGATTCTTTGTTTTGAGTATATATATAATATGTGTCTTTATTTGATGTCATATCTAATATTGCTACATCAATATCTCTTTTAGCCATTATTTTGGCTATATTATTTATAATAAATGTTGTTCCACTTTGTTTTGAACCTAAAAATGAAACTACTTTTTTATTTTCTTGTAGCAATTCATTGATATTTACACTTGAATCATCTTGATATATATTATCTTCTCTTAGTGTTTTCATTATCCTTTTCCTTTCAAAATCTCAAATATTTAAATTTATATTAATATTACTTCTGTTCCATTTCTTATTGTTGTATCTTTTAGTATTAAGTTTAAGTCATATTCTTCTGCTGTTATTTTATCATATAATGATGGCATTTCTAATGGATTATAACAACCTTCACTTAGTTCAGTTATTGCTTTTACTAATAATACAATTATTTCATATATCTTCTTGTTAGAAGGAATCCATACATCATAGATTCCTTCTAACATAGGAACATAAACTTTTACTAATACTTTATCCATTGTCATCACCGTCATCTTTCATTCCTATTAATTTTATTAGCATTGCTTCTTCTTGTTTTACTAAATATCCAAAACTGTCCCCACAATTATTTACTAAGTTTCTGTTACTTGAATTTAATCTAAGAATATATTGGTCACTTATACCATTTCCAACCCAAATTCCTGTATCTTTTGTGATATATGCTTTGTACCAATCGTCATATTCATGATTTTTTAATTTGAATACACTGTCTACTACAATAAATGTATAATTCTTTAATTCTTCTGCTTTCTTTAAATCTGGCAATATTGATGTTCCAATATTTGTTAAGAACTTATCAATTCCTATAATAATACATATATTGTGTTTGTTCTTCTTTAGATTATTTTGTATTTTTAATGAATAATTTTGGTAATCTAATTTTAGATTTTTTCTTGTTTCTTGTACAATTCCTTCTGAATCAAATATTGTAACTTCCACGTCTTCTAAAAGATTAAATTCTTCATATAGATGTGTTATATATTCTGCTACAACATCTACATTTTTAGCAGAAATAATATTAACTAAATTATTTTTGAAGTCATATGTTGCTAGTCCTAAACTTGCTTTATATATACCTATTGGTAATTTATCTAATTGTGTAACTAATTCTCTTACATCTTCTACTTTTATTTGATTTGGTAAAACTGGAATTGAAACTGCTCTTTCTGTATATTCTGAATTTAGTTTCTTTATTTCAGCTTTTATGAATGAATTCCATCTTTCTGGTTCACAAATTCTTGCTGTTTGGAATTCGTAAACATCACCATATTTAATTAAACCTCTACCAAATATGTGTGCAGGTCTTTTCTTTTTTACACCTTCTATTATGTTTAAGAAATCGTCTTCATTATTTAATTGTAATGCTATCTTTTGTCTGAAGTTTTGTGATAATCTATATCTTACACTATTATAAGCACTTGCTGTTAATACAAATATTATTCCATATTTTATTCCTTCTCTACATAGTGTAAGTAATATATCATCATATTTTTCTCCATAGTTTTCCACAAATCCTTCATAGTTGTTTATAACTACTATAATTTGTGGCATTGGAATTCCTGTATCTTTTATGTATAATTTGATGTCTCCACCATAATTTGATAATACTTCTGTTCTTCTTTTCATTTCTCTTTGAATCATTTCAAATAATCTATTAATTTTTTCGGCATCTGTACTTAATACTACATCACCAACATGTGGTGCATCTTTAAATATTTTTAATGCTTCACTTCCAAAGTCTAACAAATACATTTGTGCTTCTCGAACTGTATAAGTTGTTATGATATCATATACCATTGTACTTATTAATGTTTCTTTACCACTTTCTGCATTTCCATAAACAATTATATTACCTTGTTTCTTAAAGTCTAGTTCAACTGGACCTTGTCTTTGGTTATATGGATCATCATATTCTCCAATTACAGGTATTACTTCATTTTCTTTTTTCTCTATTTTATATTTTTCTTTTGTTTTATCTAACATTATTATCTCTGGTATATTTTCTAACCATAATGGTTTTAAATGAATATTTTCATTTTTTCCTAATTCATAAATATATTTTACTATATTTGTTAATTGCTCTCCATCTTTTTTTACTGGAGCTCTTTTTGTATCATCTATTTTCTTTATTACAGATCCTATATTTGATACAAATTTCATTGAGTTATCAACATTTTTCTTTATTATGTCTGATGGCTCATAACTTGCTCCTGCCCATGCAGATTGTCCTAATGCAAAATATTCATTGTTTCCAACTTGTATATAAAATTGTCCTGCTCTTTTTAATTCTGCTGCATCTGGTCTTTTTATAACATCAATACTGTCTTGTCTATCTTGAACTTTTAAACAGATTCCAAATTTACTGTTACTACGAATTTGATCATTTACTACACCAGCTGGTTTTTGTGTTGCTAATATTAAATGCACTCCTAAACTACGTCCTATTCTGGCAACACTTATTAACTCGTCCATAAAATCTGGTTGTTGTTGTTTTAATTCTGCAAACTCATCACATATTATTAATAAGTGTGGAATTGGCTCTTTTACAACACCATCATGAAATAATTTTTGATATTTATATATATCAATTGTTCCTTCATCAGTTTTTTCTCTTGCTTGATTAAATTTTATTTGTCTTCTTCTTAACTCACTTTGTATAGATACTAATGATCTTTGTAATCCAACTTTATCAATGTTTGTAATTGTTCCTACTATATGTGGTAATTTTACATTTCCTTTTTGGAATGCTCCTGCTAATCCACCACCTTTATAGTCTATCAATATCATTGATACATCATTTGGATGATAGTTTACTGCTAATGATAAAATATATGTAATTATAAATTCACTCTTACCAGATCCTGTACTTCCTGCAATTAAACCATGTGGTCCATGTGCTTTTTCGTGTATATCAAGCACTATTTGCATTCCATTTGTATCTATTCCTATTGGTGCTTGTAATGATTTTGTTGAATCATTTGTCATCCATCTTTGTAATATATTCAATTGTTCAATTCTTCCAGCATCATACATTTCTAGAAATGTATATGTTTCAGGTAATGAGAATTTTGATGCTGTATTAACTCTTATTGGTATATTTGATAATCTTTGACCAATATTTTCAAAGAAGAATGTAAATGATGTGTCAAAATAAAATTCTTTCTTTGTTGTTGCTGTTATTTGATTTTCAAATAAACTTCCATTATGTCCATTAATATTTATAAATAATTGACATTCATTTGGTAAATGTAACATATTATCTGTTATACAGAATAAACCAAATCCTAAATTTCTTTTTGCATTTAAGATTTCTGTTACAATTTTTAAATTTTCAATTGTTTTATAATCATCTGTTATTATTAAATAATATGGTGCAAATGATCTATAATCAAATTTATCTTCATATTTTCTTCTATTATTTAATTCAATTTCTAGATATCTTGATATATCTTTCATATCATCATATTCGTCTGCCCAAAATCTTATTTCTTTTTGTTCATCCCAAATATGTGGTAATGTTTTCATATGTTCCCATCTTACATTTTTTTCTTTTTTTAGTAAAAATACTAATTTTAAATCTGCATAACTGTGTAATGCTACTAATTGCATTATTAAATTTTGTGCAAATTTTTCTGTTGTTCTTTCATCATTTTCTATAATTGCTGCTGCTATATTCTTTGATGCGAGTGATGCTGTTATTGGAACATTTTTTATAACTTTTGACTTTTTAGCTACTGAATTAATTAATTCTATTAGATTGTCGTCTTCCATTGAAAATTCTTTATTTGGGTATTCAATGTCTGCTTCTATTGGTAAATCTCCTAATCCCACTCTTATTGTTAAAAAGTCTTCATCTTCTGTTTTTCTCTCCCATAATCTTGAATCTTTATTCAAAATTATTTGGGCACATTCTTCTGCTGATAAATATTTATCAAATAGAATATTTTTTTGTTTTATCATTACATCATCTATTTGATTTATCTTTTTATTTATATATTCTTTATATTTCTTTTGTCTAGTTTCTTCTTTTTTCTTTTTCTTTCTTTTTTCATATTTATTGTTTAGAATTGGAAATAATATCATACTTATTAACATTGCAACTGTCATTAATGCTGACGTTACTGTACTTTTGACTGATGCTGTTCCATTTGACACTCCACTAATTGCTGAACTCATTGATATAAGCATTACCAATCCCATTGCTAAGCTTGGGCCTATTGTATATATTAATGGTTTTTCATCTTTTTCTTGTTTTTGTGGAGGAGCTTCTATTTTTATTTTTTCTCTTTCTATTCCACTTGTTATTCTTGGTGCTCTAGCAAAAAAATCTTTTTCTGAAAATAATTTAACATCTTCTTCAGGTGTTCCTGTTGGCTCAACTACTTTTTGTTGTTTTTTTACTAGTTCAAATTTTCTTTGATTATATGAAACTCTATTAAATGGATTTGTTATAAAAAAGTTATTTCCTATAACAACAATTCTTAATCCCATTATAAATATAATATCACCATTAAAAAGTAATTTTACTTTATTTGATACTGATGTATCATTTAAGAATATTCCATAATTTGTGTCATAATTTTCAAGCATTAACTTTCCATTACTATAAAATATTTTTGCTTGTTTATCATTTATTAAAGAATTATTATAAATAATATCACAATTAAGACTTTTTCCTATTGTGATTTCTTGAAAATTTTGCGTTTTTATTTGTATAAAATTTCTTTGATATATAGGTTCACAAAGCAAAATATATAACATATTGGGATTAGAACTTATTGATAAATAATATATACTATTTTCTTTTAATCTAACTCCACTAATAATATTAACAACATCTTTTGCAACTTTTGATACATTAAATGACCTAATCGCTCTTGGATCTAATATTTTAATTTGATCATTACTATATATTTGCCATTCATTGTTTTTTCCTATTATATTTAGAATCTTTTTTCCATCATCATCTGTTATCCAATAATTTCCCGTTTGTTTGTTAGGTAATTTTATTTTATATAAAATGTTTTTTCCTATTAATGTAACTAACATCTCATTTCACTTTCTTTATTTATTTCCTAGTTCTTCAATTGCTTTGTTTAATTTTTGTTTAAATTGTTCTTCTTCTTCATCAACTAGTCCAATAAAATGTACCTCTTCTATTTGTGAATGATTAAATAAATAATTTGTTGATGAAACTATTATTCCTTCTGGGTATAAGCATCCGCTATAATCCCATACATTTTTTTCTCCGTTTTCATTTTGTTCGATTGGTAAAAATCCTGTTATCATTAGTCTTTTTTGACCATCTTTTAATTTTACTACACTTCCTATTGGTAAAAATCTTTCTTCCATAGTAAGTTCTCCTTTCATTTGTTTTTTTAAAGCATATGTATGCTTTCTAAAACTATATTTTTGCTTATATCGCTTTAGAAAGCACATATAGTGCTTTCTATTAGTTCTATTGAACTGTGTTTGCTTTTTCTGTTGTTTCAATATCTTGTTGTGTTTGTGTCATTAATTTTGTGAATTGATTATTTATATTGTCAAATGAAGCTAATATATCACTCTTTAATTGAGCAAATCTAGCTTTGAAGCTTTCAGAAGCTTCACTTTGCCAATCAACTCTATTATATTCTGCTTCGATTTTGTTCATTAATTCTTTTGCTGATTCGAATTTTTCAGATACAGCTCTTTGTGTATTTGCAACTTCTCCTGTCATGAATCTCATTCCAACATCGTTTGTTATTGGTAAATCTTCAATTTTGTTTGCAGCTGTTTCTTCTGCAGATGTTACATTTTGTCCTTTGTCTGCTTGTGCATAATTGTTTGCAATTGTTTCAACTGCAAATGGGATATCTGTAACTACTAATTTTAATAAATCGTTTACTTGTGGTACTAATTCATTAAAATCCTTTACTAATTCATTGTATCTAATTCCATACCAAGAATTATGCATTTCTCCTACGTTTGAGTATGCTGTTCTTATTTCTCCATTTAATTCAATTGCATACTCCCTCATTTGTTTTGCTTGTCTAGGCATTGCCTCATAATCTACATGATCTATTTGTGCCATATTTTTTTCCTCCTTTAATTTTTTATCATTTATCTAATGATATTTTTCAAATTTATAATACCAATATCAAAAAATAATGTCAATAGATATCAAAAAAAATTCCCAGGAAATTTATTCCTAGGAATTTTAAGGATTTTAGTTTGACGGAACTAGTGTTGTAGAAATTCTTCTATCGGCAAATTCTTTTGCAAAGTGAATACCGTTGATATCTTCTTCTTTACTCTTATATCCAGTAAAACCAACAATATGAATTTTGGTAAAGTCTTCAGCTGTAAATACTTTGTTAATATATTTGTCAACTTCAGAAAGTTCTTCTTCTGATAAGCCTCCTGTCAATTTGTAGGCATCATGTGATGCTTTTCCGTGTTCTGCTTCTTCTTCCATTTTACGACTCTTGAATTGAATTTCAAGTTGGCAACCAGGAAGTACTTCAGAATACATCTGAACAGTCATAGTAAATTGCAGAGATTTATATCCGTTTGCTTTTGGCTCCTGAATATAGTCTTTTACGAAATCAATTGCAAAAGGAATTGTAAGAATTTGCTCTACAATAGATTTGTCCACGGGCATAATGTTTTTGTTTCCTTTTACCCATTCGGCAAATTCTTTTTTCATTTTACGATTTTTTCCTGCCAAAATACCAGATGTGCAATCAAAAATTATATAGATAATTTCTTCAATTTCCTTTTCTTTTAAATCGTTTTGGACAATTCCTTTCAGACCAAATCTATCTCTAATATTTGCGGAAAGGTTACTATTAGACTTTCTGATAAGCTTTGTAAGCTCACTTTCCAAAGCCTTACACCGTGCTTTCCATTTAATATCAATATGCATGTTCTTTGTGCTATTTAGCCAAAGAACAATATACATCATTGTTACAATAATGTATATCGAAAGATTTGTAATCTCAAAAGTTTTACGTCTGTTTTGGATACAGCCTCTTAAACCGTCCAAAAAAGAATCAAAAATTATTACATCCTCCTCATTGCTAATTTCGATTTCATTCAAGATTTCATAAAGGTTTTCTGCAATTTCCAGCAGATTTGCAGATTTTTCTAATGCTTCTTGATATGATTGGTGAATAATCCGAAGGGTCTCGATTGTCATGCCATACATCCTTTCTTTATAAAATTATGTAAATATTATATCATAAATTCTAAAAAAAGTATAGCATTTATATATAAAAAGTGATATAATTCAAGCGAAATATAATGGTTTAAGCCAAAAAAGGAGGAATTTTAAATGAAAACTGTACCAATTACATTATTAACAGGATATTTAGGAGCTGGAAAGACAACTCTTATAAATCATATTTTAAATAATCAAGAAGGTTACAAAGTTGCTGTAATTGTTAATGATATTGGAGAAGTAAATATAGATGCATCTTTAATAGGAAAAGGTGGTGTTGTTACCGAAACAAATGATAGTCTTGTTCCTTTACAAAATGGTTGTATTTGTTGTACTTTAAAGGTTGATTTAATGCAACAAATTGTTGATTTGGTAAAAACTGGGAATTTTGATTATATATTAATAGAAGCTAGTGGAATTTGTGAACCTATTCCAATTGCTCAAACAATAACTGTTTTACAAGATTCTACAAAGCAATATGGATTACCTAAAATTTGCAGATTAGATAATGTTGTTTCTGTTGTTGATGCTTTAAGATTAAGAGATGAATTTAATTGTGGTGAAGAACTTGAAAAAGAAGAAATTGATGATGAAGATATTGAAAATTTATTAATTCAACAAATTGAATTCTGTAATACTTTGATTTTAAACAAAGTTGATGAACTTTCTAAAGATGAACTTGCAAAAGTTAAAGCTGTTGTAAAAAAATTACAACCAAGTGCAAAAATAATAGAAACAAATTATTCAGATGTTGATTTTAGAGAAATTATGGATACAAAAGCTTTTAATTTCGAAAAAGCTTCACTTTCAGCTGGTTGGGCTCAAGAATTAGATAAAACTGAGGAAGAAGCTGAAGAAGGTGAAACAGAAGAATATGGAATTGGAACTTTTGTATATTATAGAAGAAAACCTTTAGTTGAATCAAAATTCCATAACTTTGTTAATTCCTTACCAAGAAATATAATTAGATGTAAAGGTATTGTTTGGTTTGAGAATGATGATGAAATGTCATATGTTTTTGAACAAGCTGGAAAACAAACTGGAGTTTATGAAGCTGGCGAATGGATTGCTACTTTCCCATTAAAAGATCAACAAGCATTTAGAAAAGCTAATTCTGATTTAGAAAGAGACTGGGATGAAGAAGTTGGAGATAGAATGGTTAAACTTGTTTTCATTGGTCAAAAAATGGATAAAAAAGCAATTTGTGAAGAACTTGATAAATGTTTAGCAAAATAATTTAATATATGAAGTCACTTTAAATTAAAGTGACTTTTTTTATAAAAAAATCGCCTATCTGGCGATTTTTAATTATGTATTAAAGAAATATGTTGCTTCTAAGTCTGCTTCAAACATAAGTAATGCTAATGGATATTTAGTATATGCTAATCCTATTGTTCCATATTGTTCTTTTGGTTCTGTAAATCCCATATGCCAACGAATTGCATACTTTTCTTCACTTGTTAATTTCATATATTCTGTTATCATCATAACAGATTTTTCACCATGTCCATATGGTATAGTATCTTCAACTGTATAATATGGTACTTTTTCCCATACTCCTAAGGCATTTTTGGCATTTCTATAATCTATTTTATAAAAATTAGCTTTACACAAATCATGTAATAGTGGTACTATTATCAAAGTTTCTGGTGGTATATTTAATGCTATTGGAGCATTTTTTACTTTTTCTTGCAATATTTCATATACTTTCATGCTATGTTCTACAAGTCCACCAGCATGGTCTCCATGAAATCTTGTACTTGCAGGTGCTGTAAAAAAATCTGTATTTTCAATAAATCTTATTAAATCATCAATTCCTTCTCTTTTTACACTTCTTAATAAATTTAAAAATTCTTCTTTCATGCTATAACTCCTATTCTATTTTCTTTTTTCACTTATTATTTTTTCTATGCTGGCAACAACTTCATCAATTGTCATGTTGCTTGAATCAACATATATTGCATCATCTGCTTTTTTTAATGGTGCTATTTCTCTTGTACTATCAATAAAATCTCTATTTTTTACACTTTCAAGTATTTCTTCATATGGCATTTCAATTCCATTTTCTTTATTTTGTAAATATCTTCTTCTAGCTCTTTCTTCTGGTGTTGCATCTAAATAAATTTTTACATTGGCATTTGGAAATACATTTGTTCCAATATCTCTTCCTTCCATTATAACATCTATTGTTTCTGCCATTTCTCTTTGAAGTTTTGCTAATCTTTCTCTTACTATTTTTATTGTTGAAACTGGTGATACATTTTCATTAACAGGTTTTGTTCTGATTTCTAATGATACATCTTCACCATTTAAATATACTTTTTGAACTCCATCTATTTTTTTAAATTCTATTTTTATTTCATCTAAAAGTTTTGATATTTTTTCAAAATCATCTAATGCTATACTTTTATTTAACATTGCAAGTGTAACGCTTCTGTACATTGCTCCTGTATCTATACTTGTTAAATTCATTTCTTTTGCTATTTTTTTTGTTATTGTCCCTTTTCCACTTCCGGCAGGTCCATCAACTGCAACTACAAATCCCATTATATCCTCCATTTTTACTTATTGATTATCTTCTTTTGTTAATATAAATGCTGTTGAAATATATCTTGTTCTATGTGATCCTGATTGATCAACTGGATCATTTATTATTTTATTATTTACTACCATTGCACTAGATGTTCCTCCATCTAGATTTGACGCATTATAAGCTCCATATCTTTCAAATATTTCTATTAAATCTTTCATTGTTGCACCAGGCCTTGTTACTGTTCTTCCATCTACAACTAAAAACAATACAATTCCATCTTGTCTTTGTGCTATTGCTGTTCTTGGTGCTGTTCCCCAACCACCATTTCCAGATACTGATGATGGTTTTCCATTTACTATTAAAAATGGTCCAAATGTTACTCCATCACGAACTTTTTGTTTCTTTGCTTGCTCTACAGTCATTTTTCCAAGCACTAATTTATCATCTTGTGTAAATCCTATTAATCCACCTTGTCCTCTATATGTTTCTGATGTTATTAATTTTCCTTTTGAAAATGTTATTCCAAGGGGTATTGCTCCATTTCCCACATAATTTGGATCTTCAAATCCTCCTCCATTTATTGCAATTAGTGCATTATTATCTTGAGCCATCTTAGTCAAATATTCACCTGTTTTTCCTAATTTACTTGTATATACTGTTTTTATTCTTGATGGATCATATATTACTGCCATATATCCATCATAACCTTTTCCTTCTATTTTTATTATTTTATAATCTTCATGTTCTGGATCTTTTTCTAAAATCTGTTTTTCATATTCATTTGCATATTGAATATTATTATTTGTGTTTTCATTATTAACCATAACAATCATTGAAGCATCTGTGTTCTCATTTGTTTCGTGTACCTTATTATTTTCTAGCACTTCTTGTATTGTTTCATCACTATAAAACCATGTTGCTAAATATTGATGTCTCATTGTTGTCATTGCACTTGTTATTAGCCATTCTCTAAATCCTGAATATGGTCCATATAATAAAAATGCTAATGTTGATGTCCCTAGTATTCCTAATATGATTAATGCTATTAATATTCTTAACCATATTTTTTTTGATTTTTTATTTTTTTCTTTTTTATTGGTATTTATATTTTCTTCTTTAGCATGTTTTTGTAATGCTTTTGGAAGCTCTTCTTCGCTTAAGTTCATATATTTTTTTCCTCCGAATTTTTATTGCACATTTAGATAATATTTTATAAGAAAATAAAAAAAATAGCAAGTACTTCTTGCTACTTTTTTCTTTGTTTTTCGACTTTTTTCTTAACATTTTATTAAGTTATGAATCTATGCTTTCTTTTATTTTATTTGCTTTTTTCTTTATTCTTTGTATTGCTGTATCTACAGATTTTACTTTTGTTTTTAATTTTTCTGCTATATCTGCATATGAATGTCCTTTTTCATATTCGTATAAAACTGATAATTCATATTCACTTAAATTTTCTTTTATCTTTCTTTCTATTGTTTTTGAATATTCTTGATTTGCTATTATATCTGATGGATCATCTTCTGCTTTTAAATCTACTATTTCAAGCTTGTCCATATCATCATTATCTTCATATGCTGCTGAATTTAAAGATATTGATGAGTTTAATGGTATGTGTTTTTGTCTATTTGAATTTTTGACTGCTGTTATTAATTGTCTTTCTATACACATATTTGCAAATGTTTTAAATGAGTTTTGTTTTTCTGTATCAAATGATTTTACTGCTTTATAAAGTCCAATCATTCCCTCTTGTACCATGTCTTCTCTTTCTGCCCCTACCATGAAAAATTTATTTGCTTTCATGTTTACCACATCATTATATCTTTCCAATAAGCAGTTTAATGCTATATTATCATCTTGCTTTATATTCTCTATTAATTTTTCATCTGTCATTTCTTTATATTGATTTTCATTAATTGAAAACATGTTTTTTTCCATTAATATTGTGTCCTCCACTTCTTTGATGTTTTCATTATAGCTTCAAATTACCTAGATGTCAAGGGATTTTACGATTTTCTTATAATAAAAAATACCCTGAAATTTCTTTCAAGGTATTTTTATTTTATCCAAACAAACTCAATTGATTACTTTGACTCATTCCCTCAAGGCAACCAAATTGTCTCAACAATTCTGTAACAGAATCACCAACTTTTGAACGAATTTTCAAATCATCTATAGACATAAATTTTTCTTCCTGTCTAGCTTTCATAATTCCTTCTGCTGCAACATTTCCTAATCCTGCTATACTATTTAACGGTGGTCTTAATGAATCTCCTTCGACTTGAAATTTTGTAGCATGTGATTTATACAAATCAATTGGTAAGAATCTAAGTCCTCTTTCATACATTTCTAATACTAATTCTAGATCATCATACATATCTTTATCTTTTGGAGTAGCATTATTTCCCATCATTTCAATTTCTTTCATTTTATTTTTTACTTTTTCTTTTCCATTAATCATAACTTCTGCATCAAATGCTTTTGCTCTTATTGTAAAAAATGCTGCATAATATGCTAATGGAATATGAACTTTAAACCATGCAATTCTAAATGCGTTTGTTACATAAGCTGCAGCATGTGCTTTAGGGAACATGTATTTTATTTTTTCACAAGATTTTATATACCATTCTGGAACATCATGTTCTAACATTAAAGGTATATATTCATCTTTCCATTTTGGTTCTTTTCCTTTTGCAACTTTACCTTTACGAACAGCTTCCATTATTTTGAATGATTTATCTGGTGGAAGCCCTTTTTTCATTAAATATATCATTATATCATCACGACAACATATTGCTTGTTGTAATGTTACAATTCCTTGTTCTATTAATGATTGTGCATTTCCTAACCATACATCTGTACCATGTGATAGTCCAGATATTCTTATTAATTCGTCAAATGTTGTTGGATGTGTATCTAAAAGCATTCCTCTAGCAAATTTTGTACCATATTCAGGTATTCCATAAGTTCCTACTTCTGAATGTATTTGTTCTGGTGTTACACCTAATGCTTTTGTTGATGAAAAGATTGACATTGTTTCTTTATCATCTAATGGTACATCTGTTGGTGCTACTCCTGTTATATCTTGAAGCATACGTATTACCGTCGGATCATCGTGTCCTAGTATATCAAGTTTTAACAAGTTTCCATCTATTGAGTGATAATCAAAGTGTGTTGTTATTATATCTGAATTTGGGTCATCTGCTGGATGTTGTACTGGTGTAAATTCATATATTTCTCTTCCTTTTGGAACTACTATAATTCCTCCTGGATGTTGTCCTGTTGTTTTTTTTATTCCTTGACATCCTACTGATATTCTTGCTATTTCTGCTTTATTTATTGGTATATTTCTTTCTTCATAATATTTTTTTACATATCCAAATGCTGTTTGTTCTGCTACTGTACCAACTGTTCCTGCTTTAAATGTTGTTCCTTTTCCAAATATTACTTCTGTATATTTATGTGCTTTTGCTTGATATTCTCCAGAGAAGTTTAAGTCTATATCAGGTTCTTTGTCTCCATTAAATCCAAGGAATGTTTCAAATGGTATATCCATTCCATCTTTGGCCATTTTTGTGCCACATTTTGGACAATCTTTATCTGGTAAATCAAATCCATTTCCAACTCCATAATCATCAAATTCTGAATATTTACATTTTGGACATCTATAATGTGGCTGTAATGAGTTTACTTCTGTTATACCTGTCATAAATGCTACAAGTGATGATCCTACTGATCCTCTTGAACCTACTATATATCCATCTTCATTTGATTTCCATACTAGTCTTTGTGCAATAATATACATTACTGAATATCCATTGCTTATAATAGAATTTAATTCTTTATCTAGTCTTGTTTGAACTATTTCTGGCAATGGATCACCATATAATTCATGTGCTTTTTTATATGCAATATTTTTGATATCTTCCTCACATCCTGGAATATGTGGTGGACATTTTTCTGGTGATATTGGGTCTATTCTATCACACATATCTGATACTTTATTTGTATTTGTTACTACAACTTCATAAGCTTTTTCTTCACCTAAATATTCAAATTCTTTAAGCATTTCTTCTGTTGTTCTTAAATATAAAGGTGCTTGCTCATCTGCATCTTTATATCCTTGTCCTGCTTCCAATATTCTTCTATAAATCTCATCTTGTGGATCCATAAAATGAACATCACATGTTGCTACTACTAGTTTTCCTAGTTTTTCTCCTAATTCTACAATCTTACGATTTATATCTTTTAAATATTCTCTATCTGGTACAACACCATTTCTTACTAAGAATTCATTATTTCCTATTGGTTGAATTTCTAAATAATCATAATCTCTTGCAATATTTTCTATTTCTTCATCAGATTTTCCTAATTCTATTGCTTGATATAATTCTCCCGCTTCGCAAGCACTTCCTAATATTAATCCTTCTGAATATTTTTTATATATACTTTTTAATATTCTTGGATTTTTATAAAAATAGTTCAAATGTGAAATTGATACTAATTTATATAGGTTTCTTAATCCTACATAATTTTTAGCTAATATTATTGCATGATATGATCTTTGCTTTTTAAATTCTTCTTTTTGAGCTTCTGAATCTTTTGTTGCTGAATCTATTTCATCAACTGTATTTATTCCTTTGTCTTTTAGTTTTTTCAACATTACATTAAATACTTTTACAGTTGTATCAACATCTGCTAAAGCTCTATGTGCTACATCTACTTCAATTCCTAAACTATCTGCAATTTTTCCTAATTTATATTTTTTCAAATCTGGGAATAAATCTTTTGCAAGTGGTAATGTGTCTATATATGTATTATTGAATTCATATCCTAGCAATTTTGCATTGTGTTTTAAAAATCCAACATCAAAACTTGCATTATGTGCAACTATTATTGAATCTCCTACAAATTCTAAGATTTTTGGAAATACTTTATCTATTGTTTCTGCATCTTTTACCATTTCATCTGTTATATTTGTAACTTCTACAACTCTTTGTGGTATTGGCTTTTCTGGATTTACAAATATTTCAAATTCATCTATTACTTCACCATTTTTTACTTTCATTATTCCAACTTCAGTAATTTTTTCTGTTGTTATTGAAATTCCTGTTGTTTCTAAGTCTAATACACAATATGTTGCATCATTTAGTACTTGTCCTCTTGGATTTTTTACTGATTTTTCTTTGTCTGGTACTAAATATGCTTCTACACCATAGATTACTTTCATGTCTGGGTTATCTCTTCCCAATAAGTGATATGCTTCTGGAAATGCTTGTACTACTCCATGGTCTGTTATTGCTATTGATTTCATTCCCCAGCTCATTGCTCTTTTTATTAAGTCTGTTGCTGATGTCATTGCATCCATTGCACTCATTTTGGTGTGCATGTGTAATTCTACTCTTTTTACTTCTGATTTATCTTCTCTTGTTGTTTTTGGTAATGGTGTTGATTCAACTATTGTATTTGCCATTATTGTTAGTTCATTTGAAAAAGCATCCATTTGCGCTCTTCCTGCTAATTTTACTGCTTTTGTTTTTCCTAATCTTTTTACAATGTTTTTTGCATTTTTTCCTGGTAAAAATGCTTTACATGTCATTGTACTTGTTCCATCATATATATTTATACTTAATATTACTTTTCCTGTTTTTGTTTCTTTGTCTTCCATTCCAAGTATTTCACCATCTATACATACATTTCCAGATTCTGCATTTAAGTCTGTTATTTTTACTAATGGATCTGATATATTCATTGAGTTTCCTAATATTAATGGTGAACTTGTGTCTTCTTCTGGTAATTGTGGCATTCCTTCATCTGAAATTTCTATTATAATATTTGCCATTACTGTTAAATCACCTGCATAAGCATCCATTCCTGATTTTCCTGTTACTTTTATTGCTTTTGCAGATTGAATTTTTTCTGATACTTCATTTCCTTCTGTTATATCTTTTGCAAATGCTTTACAGTTCATTATTCCTGTTCCATCATATATTTCAAAGATTAACATTCCTTTTCCTGTTTTTGTTTCTTTACATTCACAACTTACTATTCTTCCTTCAATTGTTACTCTACTATCATTTGATGTTATATCTTTTATTTTGAATAGTGTTTCTTTTGCTCTTGATGGCTTACCAAAGATTATATTTGAAGGTTCTTCATTTTCTGGCATTTCTGGTATATATCCCATATCTGCATCTGTTGGCATTGCATAATCTGCATCATTATATACACCTTCTGGTATTGGTGGCATTTCACTTGCTGGATATTGTTCATAATTTTGTGCTGATGGATTTTGATGACTCTGTTGTTGATGATTATTTTGCATATTTTCTCCACTATTTTGTGCTTGTTTTTCTGCTGCCATTCTTTGTGCTTCCATTGCTTCTCTCATTACATTTTCTATTGCTTTTTGTTGTACTTGTTTTGCTTTTTCTTTTTGTTTTAATACTTCTTCTGCATTTATTCTTTCTTCTATGTTTACTATATATTTCTTTCCAAATATGTTTTCTATTACACTTTCTAGTTCTCTATCTAATTTTCTTGCTTTTAGAAAATCTGCACCTTGTATTTTCATATATACATTTATTTGATTTTCTGTTACTTCAATTTGACTTTTTAATAATAATAATGGTTTCATTAAAGGATATTTATGTGCCATTAAACATACTATATTTTCCCACTCATCTGCTATTGGCTTTTTTCTTACTCCTTCTGCATATTTTATTTTTATATGCACTTGCTCAAATTGAAATCTTTGTCTTAAGAATTTTTCAAAGTACCATATTTCTTTTATTTCTATATATTCTTTTGCTTGCATTTCTATTTCTAATGTGTTTATCTTTTTTAGTAAATTCATTCTTGCTATTTCTGCATCTTCTATATTACTATTTGTTTTATAATCACTAAATAAATCTCCTATTTTTCTGCTTTTATGTTTTTGCTCTGTTTCTGGCACTTTTTTCACCTTCTTTTTCTCTCTTTTCGTCTTGCTCTATGCT
>ERZ859732.226-NODE-226-length-24034-cov-2.870303_pt1 | contig 24034 bp, 20 predicted proteins | sample MGYA00510123_ERZ859732 | MGnify/ENA primary metagenome ERZ859732 (study PRJEB30046, sample SAMN00715133) | human gut metagenome | study: EMG produced TPA metagenomics assembly of the A metagenome-wide association study of gut microbiota in type 2...
CCGCTCTTTGCCTTCTCAACAGTCTCCGCCGCCAGAAAGCGTATGCTTTTTACAGAAAGCTCATCGATCTTATTCATGTTGCGTTCCTTTCTTTATTTACGAGTATTTTAGTAATTTCGCAATTCAAAAAATAGAAACAAATAATATATAAAGAAATGGAGATTGAAGGAAAAATTATAGTTGTTCTTCCTGCAAGAGAAGGCGTTTCTGCCAGAGGAACACAGTGGAAATCACAAGACTATGTAATAGAGACTCATGAGGCTTATCCAAAGAAATGTTGCTTCAATGTTTTCGGTGCAGACAAGATACAAATGTTCAATATTCAGAGTGGTGAGGAATTACGTGTAAGTTTTGATATTGATGCACACGAATATCAAGGCCGTTGGTTCAATTCTTTGCGTGCTTGGAAAGTGGAGCGTATTGATCCGAATGCAGCTGCTGCACAAATGAATGCTACACAGGGAATACCTTATACAGCTCCGGTTGCTGCGCCTCAGGCTCCAGTATCAGCAGAAACTCAGCCGGCTTCAGAGGCTGCTCCTTTCCCGCCGCAGCAAGAAGGTGAGAGTGAAGATGATTTACCGTTCTAATTATATAACGGGTAAGGTGCATTTATGTTTATTGTGATTATATCTGTTTCAGATTCATTGATCAATAAACATGGGTGAGGTTAAGAACTTTATATCCGGGGATTTAGGTTAGTGATTATTTATGAATGTAATCAACTTATTTGTTCTGTCCGGAATTAGATATTAAACGATAGGCATGGCATAAAATTTTATGTCATGCTTTTTGTTTTTATGTAATGTCCTTTTTGTAAGGATATTTTGTCGTGTATTGTTGCTTTAAATGTATTTTGACGCTCTCAGATTTAATTATTTGTAATTGAGTCTTGTGTTTTGGACAAAAAGTAGTAAAATGTTATAATTTCAGTAATACGCTGATTGATAGAGTCTTATGCCGTTTAGACCATCGATGGATACTCCTCTTTATGCTAAAATCAATGCTCTAGCATTGCAAACTCAGTGGTTTTAGCTTGCAATTTGCCTGATTTTATAGCTCATAATCATTGTTTTATTCTCATAAATGCGTTGATTTTTATGCTTAAATTCGAATAGTGCAAATAAAAGTTAATAAATTGCGCGTATGTATAAGGTAAATTTAGAATTTATTATATGTTGATTTTCTAGATTGAAAAATATTTTTGTCCTGATTTTTTACTCTGAAATTGAAAGAGATTTGTTGTTGATAATCATATATTAACTGATTCTGTTTTTATCGTATCCTAAATGTCATAAAGTGTGGTCTTGGTACGTATATGTGAAGATTTTCTGATGTGTCAAAATATTGTGTGTTGTGTTTAAACAAAAAGAATGCTGGATTAAAAAAATAAATCCAGCATTCTTTTTTCATGTATATTAAGCATTCAATTGCTTGATAACATTATTATGTGCAACTTATTCTTTTATGTTAGGTTCTTCAAGTCCGAAGCCTTTCTTCTTGTCGAAAGCTTTAAGGGCGAAGCTTAGAATCAATGCCAGTACTCCTAATGATGCGAATATAAGCATTGGAACCAAGTAGCCGCCTGTAGCTTTCAGAGTCATACCTATTATAAGGGGAACGAAACATAGGCCTATATTCTGTATCCAGAAAATAAGAGAGTATGCACTTCCTAAAATTACCGGGTCTATAATCTTCGGAACACTTGGCCATAATGCTGCGGGAACCAAAGAGAACGAAACGCCGAGAATTACTATAATGAGAAGTGCGAACCATTCGTTAGGATAGATTGGCAACAAGAATGCAAAGCTGAGGTGGCATGCTATCATTATAAGTGAACCGAGCATAAGCATTGTTGCGCCTTTTCCCTTGTGGTCAAGGAATGAACCAAGCACAGGAGTCAGTATCATTGCGAGAATTGGGAACCATCTGAACAAATCTGCTGCAGCTTCTTTCTCAATGTGCAGTGTTACTTCAAGATAGTTTGTTGCATATCTTTGGAACGGGAAGATTGCAGAATAGTAAAGTACACACAGTAATGCTACAATCCAGAACATCTTGCTGCTGAATATACGTCCGAGGTCGCTTACTTTAAATTCTTCAGTTGGTTCGTCTGAATTGGCCTCTCCAAGCTGATTGTCCAGTTTTGCGTCCATTACGGAGAACACAATAAAGTTGATAAGGCCGATAATCAAAAGAACGGTACAGAATGCTATCGGTGCCACAACAGAGTTGTCGAACTGTGTAGCAATTTTAGGTGAGACAGAGAATACTGCAAACACGCCAAGACGTGCAATAGCCATTTCAAGTCCCATTGCCAAGGCCATTTCTTTGCCCTTGAACCATTTTGCTATTGCCTTTGACACTGTTATACCTGCCATCTCACAGCCACAGCCGAACACCATGAAACCAAATGATGCCATTTTTGCACTTCCGGGCAGTGTTGTCCACCATGAGTCAAGCCAGCTGCACATGGCTGTTGCCTGGAACCAGTCACTTACACCAATATATTTTATAGAGGCGCCTATAACCATTAATGATGTTGACAATATACCAGTGAATCTTATTCCGCACTTATCGAGGATGATACCTGCAAGGATAAGAAAACCACACACGTTAAGGATGTATTCCGAAGCAGCGTATGTTCCGAAAACTCCACTGTCCCAGCCTCTTTCTGATTCGATCAGCGACTGTAATGGCGACATTACGTCAACAAACATATAGGCAAAAAACATTGCCAATGCTATTAACACCAAAGCTGTCCAGCGCGCTGCGGCTGAATCATTCAGCTTTCTTTGAATTGCTTCTGTCATTGTTTTCTTTTATTTTTACTGTTAATTATTTCGGTGTTTAAATTATTTCAGCCAGCGGTCAAGCCAGTTGAAGAAAGTCCTTTGCCAGAGTACGCCATTTTGTGGCTTCAGCACCCAGTGGTTTTCATCGGGGAAAAGCAGAAGCTCAGCTGGAATACCTCTCATGCGAGCTGCATTAAATGCACCCATACCTTGGTTCGCATTGATGCGGTAGTCTTTTTCTCCATGAATACACAATATAGGTGTGTCCCATTTGTCTACAAACTTGTGTGGTGAATTGGCATATGTTCTTTTTGCATTTTCTGTCATGTCCTTGTTCCAGAATGCATCATCATACTCCCAGTTGCTGAACCAAGCTTCTTCTGTATCAGTGTACATTGATTCTAGATTGAAAGCACCGTCATGAGCGATAAAACACTTGAAACGCTTGTTGTGGTGTCCTGCGAGATAATATACGCTGAAGCCTCCGAAGCTTGCACCAACAGCACCGAGACGATCCTTGTCTACGAACGGGAGATTCTTGCATGCATCATCAATTGCACTTAGATAGTCATTCATGCACTGACCGGTCCAGTCGCCTGAAATTTCCTCATTCCATTCACTGCCGAAGCCTGGCAGACCTCTTCTGTTAGGAGCTATTACAACATAACCGTTGGCTGCCATTATCTGCATGTTCCATCGGTAGCTCCAAAATTGTGAAACAGGGCTTTGCGGACCGCCTTCGCAGAACAGTAGGGTAGGATACTTCTTTGTCTCATCGAAGTGTGCCGGAAGTATGATCCAATACATCATGTCTTTTCCGTCTGTTGTCTTTGTCCAGCGCTGCTGAATTTTGCCAAATGTCATCTGATCATACAGATGCTTATTTTCAAATGTTATTTGTTCAACTTTTGCTGTCTTTTCTTTTTTGCCAGGAGTTACGATGTATAACTCAGATGCTTGAGACATGCTGTGTCTCTCTGCTAGCAGCTTTTTGCCGTCATTAAGCATCTGAACTGAGCCATAATCATTCCAACCGTCTGTAAGTTGCATTACATTGCCCTTAAGATTGGTTTGATATATGTTCTCACAACCATGCCAAATGCCGAGGAAATATAAAGTTTTTGAATCTGCAGACCAGCAGAAATCATCGACATTAGAGTCGAATGACTCTGTTGTATATGTCTTTTCCCCAGTTTTTAAGTTATAGACGCAAAGTCTGTTGCGGTCGCTTTCATATCCGTTGCGTGCCATGCTCAACCATGCGACATATTGGCCGTTTGGAGAGAATTTGGGATTTACGTCATATCCAGGGTTGTTTTTAAGATTTTCTTCAGAGTTAACAGCCTGGTTTTTCATAGACTTTGTCATGTTGATTTCAGGCTCTTTGTAATTTGCAGGCTTGCAAATATTTACAGTCTGTTTAGACTCTATATTATAAAGATATATATCTGTGTCAGTTGAAATTGCATAATTTATTCCGGTCTTCTTTCTTGAAGTATATGCAATTGTTTTTGAGTCAGTGCTCCATGCTAGCTGTTCTGCACCTCCGAAAGGCTTAACAGGACATTCGTATGGTTCACCTTTCATTATATCAGTGCCTTCTCCAATGCCGTTTGACGTTACTTCAGCCAGATAAGGGTGGGGGATAGATTCAACATATTCATCCCAGTGTCTGTAATTCATATCTGTGATGACTCTTCCTGTTGTTAAAGGTAAGTCTTCCGGCTTTTCTTTTATAATTCCATGGTAAGGGATTTGTTTGATAAGTATAACATACTTTTCGTCAGGGGAAAATTTAAATCCGTCAATACCTGTTTTGTCGTTTGTAAGTTGCTTTCTGCCGCTTCCGTCAGGATTCATTTCCCATATTTGGCCGTCACATAAAAAAGCAATTTTCTGGCCGTCTTTTATCCATACTGCATCCGTCTCACTTTTTGCAGACGTAGTCAGCATTTTGTTATTCTTTCCATCAGAATCCATAATGTAGATTACCTGATGGCCTTTGTTTTGTTTTACACTGTAATAACCTACTTGGTAGATAATGTGTTTTCCATCTGGCGAGGCCTGTGCAGTGCCGATTCGACCCATTGCCCACAGAGCCTCAGGTGTCATTAGATCACTTTGTAAGGTGATGTTACTTTTACCGATGAAGCTCGCATTTTCTTGTGCGTTAACCGAACTACAACAAATTGAAAGTGCGGTTGCTAAGATTGTTGCTTTGTTCATAAATTTAGTGTTTTTAGAATATAGGGGCATACTTTTGCATGCCCCTATTAATTTATAAATGTGTTTTTTCCTATTTTCTCATTTTGTCTTGTGCCTCGCGTTGGCGTTTTAACTCCTCTGCCTGTTTTTGCATGGCTTCGAGTCTTGCCGCCAAGCCGCTCATCTTTTTAGGATTGTTTTTGTTTTCCTGATATCTTGCTTCAAGAATACTCAACAATTTTTCATCGTTTGTAGTCTTGCGCAAAGTCCACATGATGGCAGCACTGAAGAACAAAGATACAAAGTAATAGAAGTTAAGGCCTGATGAATAGTCGTTGAACATGAAGAAGAACATAACTGGCATCAGATAAGTCATCCATTGCATCATCTTCATTTGTTCAGCCTGAGCTCCGACCATCTGGTCTTTCTGCTGACGTATTGTCATTATTGAATACAAAACGTTTGCTACACAGAATAGAATACAGGTTAAACTCAGGTGATCACCTATGAGCCATATGTTGTTATGCCATTCGATTATCGGATCATATGTTGACAAGTCACTTATCCATAAGAAACTTTCACCACGTAGCTGTATCGCATTGGGGACAAAGTTGAACATGGCAATCCAGATAGGCATCTGTATTAACATTGGGAGACAGCCGCTCAATGGACTTACACCATATTTGGCGTATAGTGCCATCATTGCCTGCTGCTTCTGCATCTGATCTTCAGGCTTGTTGTATTGTTTGGTCGCTTCTTCAAGTTTTGGTTTTAAAACTCTCATCTTTGCTGAAGACATGTAGCTCTTCTTGACCAAAGGATAAGTTATTACCTTAAGTAAAAGTGTGATCAGTATAAGGACAATACCCATATTGATGTTCAAGCCTGTAAGCCAGTCGAACACGTATAAGGTGAACCAACGGTTAATTATACGGAACAAAGGCCATCCAAGATATACCAAGCGGTGAAGCTCTAAATCTTTGTTGAATGTGCTTTCTTTTTCAATCTTTTGCAACAGTCTGAAGTCGTTGGGACCATAATAGAATTCAAGTTCGGTTGAATTATTGCCTGTTGGGTCAAATGATGTCTTGACCTTTGCACCATATTGTTTCAGGTAGCCAGAACCTTTTTCCTGTGGAATGCTTGTCATTAATGAGTTTGTTCCCAAATCGTCCTTTGCAATCATTACAGCACTGAAGAACTGGTTCTTGAAGGCAACCCAGTCGATGGCGTCTTCTATTTTCTCATCAACCTTTTCACTTGTCTCGCTAATATAGTCAGTACCTCCATCCGTGAAATGATAAGTAAGGGATGCATACCGGTTTTCAAAGGTAAAGCCCTTTTCTTGTTGGCGGCAGTGGTCTGTCCATTCGATGTCAAGTTTGTTGTAGTTTGGTGAGAAAAGTCCGCTCATTCCATTCGCTTTTAAAGAGAAATGTAGCAGATAGTTCTTGCCAAGCTTATAATTCATTACTAAGGATCTTCCATTAGAGCCAACAGCAGTCATTGTAACTGTTGAGTCTGTAATGTTTGAAGGTGTAAAGTATAGATCGCTTGTTATGATATTTGTTTCTTTACCTTCAAGCATGAATTTTAAAGACTGATCTTTACTGTCAAAAAGAGTAAGGTCTTTATTGCCCTTGTTATCTTTAAAGTCCTTTATTACAGCTTTTTCAACAGTACCGCCTTTTGTGCTGAGTGTGAGCTCTAACTTTGAATTCTTCAAAATAATGTTTTGAGCTTTACCGCTTAACGACTTATAGAAAACAGCTGTAGTATCTGCATTCACATTATTTTGTACATTCTGATTAGAGGCTTGTGCCTCAGCGTTACGGCTTTCTTCGGCTTTTTTCTTTGCAAGAGCTGTTATCGAGTCTTGCATACGTTGTTTGGCAATATCTTCTTCAGATGGTTGAGTATACCAGCTGAAGCCGATTAGCAGAGCAGCGATGAGAACAAAGCCAATGATTGTATTCTTATCCATCTTTTGTTTCTCTCTATGGTGTTATTTTTATTCTTTTACCTTTAATTATATGTCAATTTTTGCTTTTTTTGTTCTCTATAGCCTTTTTGATAAAATCAAGGAACAGCGGATGTGGATGAAGTACAGTGCTTGAATATTCCGGATGGAATTGTGTGCCGATATACCATTTCAATCCTGGTATTTCAACTATTTCAATCAAGTTGCTTTCCGGATTACGGCCAACACACTTCATTCCGGCTCTTTCGTATTCTTGTTCGAAATCGTTGTTAAATTCATAACGATGACGATGACGCTCCTGGATATATTCTTTCTTATAGATATCGAATACGCGTGAGCCTTGTTTCAAAATACACTCATAAGCACCAAGTCGCATCGTGCCGCCCATGTTTGTGATGTTCTTCTGGTCTTCCATAATATCAATGACATTATGTTCTGTCTTCTCGTCCATCTCTCGACTGTTGGCATCTTCGTATCCAAGAACGTTACGTGCAAATTCAATTACCATCATTTGCATACCCAGACATATACCGAATGTTGGAATGTCATGTGTACGTGTGTAATGTGCAGCGACAATCTTTCCTTCTATTCCTCTTTGACCGAATCCCGGGCAAATAACAATACCGTCCATATCTTTAAGCTTTTCGGCAACATTGTCTTCTGTAATCTTTTCGCTGTTTATGAATGTCGTTTTGACTTTGTAATCGTTATATGTTCCTGCCTGTGACAGACTCTCCAGGATACTCTTGTATGCATCCTGCAGGTCATATTTTCCAACAAGTCCGATATTTACGATTTCTGTTGCTTTATGTCTACGTTCTAAGAATGAACGCCATGGACCTAATGTCGGTGTTTCACCAACAGGTTCACCCATTTTGCGCAATATTGTTTCGTCAAGCTTTTGTTCCTGCATCCTTACCGGAACTTCGTATATTGTCGGCATGTCGACACTTTGTACTACTGCGTCAGCGTCAACATTACAGAAGTTTGCAACTTTCTTTCTGATATTGTCGTTTATTGGATGCTCGGTTCTTAACACAAGGATATCCGGCTGGATACCAACGCTTTGCAGCTCTTTGACTGAGTGCTGAGTCGGTTTTGTCTTTAATTCTTTGGCTGCAGCCAAATAAGGAATATAAGTAAGATGGACACAAAGAGCCCTCTTGCCAAGTTCCCATTTTAGCTGTCTGATACTTTCTAAGAATGGCAAGCCTTCAATATCTCCTACTGTACCTCCGATTTCTGTAATTACGAAGTCATAGTTGTTCTTCTTGCCAAGCAACATTACGTTGCGCTTTATTTCATCTGTGATATGGGGGATTACCTGTATTGTCTTTCCCAAATAGTCGCCACGGCGCTCTTTGTCTATGACGGCCTTATATATACGGCCTGTTGTAAGGTTATTGGCTTTGGTTGTCTGAATACCGGTAAAACGTTCGTAATGTCCGAGGTCAAGGTCTGCCTCGTGGCCATCCACTGTTACATAACATTCACCGTGTTCATAAGGGTTCAGCGTACCCGGGTCAATGTTGATGTATGGGTCGAACTTTTGGATAGTGATGTTGTATCCTCTGGCCTGAAGAAGTTTGCCTATTGATGACGATATTATTCCTTTTCCAAGAGAGGAAGCTACACCGCCGGTAACGAATATATACTTTGTCTCTGCCACGATTATAATATTTTGGTTATTTATTAATACTAATATACAAGGTGCAAAATTAAGAAAAAATGCTGATATGCCAAAATTATAATCTCTTAATTTTAATAGTTTCGTGTGTGTTGAAAAAAACAGCCATTAATGTTCTGTTTTTGAATATTAATACTAACTTTGCACGCAAAAAGTGCTAAAAGTATGAAACATAAGCAAATATTGATATTAATAATCTTGGAGTTCTTCTGTGCGGTGTCTTGTTTCGGAGCGCCTATTAAGCATCATAATGGCCGAAACATAAGCAGAGATTCTTTCATCGTAGCTTCGTATATTGATTCGCTTAAAGCGTGTAAAGTCCATATGGATTCTTTAATGTATGCAGCTGATACTTTGGATGATGATGCAGGATCTGATGCCCGCTTTTTCCGTGTTTTTGCTCCTCTGACATTTTATTATTCTGTAGCTGGTCATACTTTTAGCATTAATGATAAGTACAAGGGGGTTGATGATGTGAGCAGCGCTATTGATGATGCGTTGATGTCTGTTTATGTTAATCATCCGGAATATGTCGTAAATACGGAAAGTGACTTAAGCAAAATAGGCTCTTTGCATGAAGAGATAACTTCGCCAATACGTCATAAGGTTGATTATTCTAGGGAAGAGGCTTCCGCACCGGACGTAAGCCTTGACGCTCCTGTTGAAATTGTCATAGAGAAACCGAACTTTTGGACTTTTGGCGGTGACTACTATTTGCAGTTCCTGCAAAATTATGTCTCCAGTAACTGGTATAAAGGTGGCGAAAGCAATTATTCAATGGTTGCAAGTACCACGCTACAAGCGAATTACAATAATAAACAAAAGGTTAAGTTCGAAAATAAACTTGAGCTTAAATTAGGATTTCAGACCTCAAGCGGAGACACCCTGCATAACTTTAAGACTACAGAGGACCTTATAAGATATACGGGTAAATTGGGACTTCAGGCAAGCAAGAATTGGTATTATACATTGCAGCTTATCGCATATACCCAGTTTATGCGTGGCTATAAGAGCAACGATCCTGAGGTGTATTCAGATATTCTATCGCCGTTGAATATAAACTTGTCTTTGGGTATGAGCTATTCGGTAAACGCTTTTAACGGAAAGCTAACAGGATCTTTGCAGATGGCTCCTATTGCATACAACTTCAGATATGTCGGACGAAAATCGCTTGCAACAAGATATGGACTAGAGGAAGGTTCGCATACAATGAATGATGTGGGTTCTGAATGTACGATAGATTTGACATGGGCTTTTTCGGATTTGATTAAATGGAAGACCCGTCTTTATGGTTATACGACTTATGAACGAACTGAAGTAGAATGGGAAAACACTTTTACATTCCAGTTTAATAAATATATCTCGACAAATATCTTCATATATCCGAGGTTTGACGACGGATCGTCAGTGCGCCATGATGACTATGGATATTGGCAGTTTAAAGAATATGCCTCAATAGGTTTTGCATATTCATTTTGATGTGAATAAGGTTAGTGATGAATATTCTTATGATATAATGGTAATAAAAAAGGGAGCTCAATGCTCCCTTTTTATTTATTTTGCTTCTTCCATTGTGCCTTCTACATATAAGCGCACAATTTCATTCTTTGCGTTAGACTTTATTGTGATTGATTTCTTAAAATGTCCAGGAAATTTGCCTTTGCCGTTGTATGTCACTGTCACTGTTCCCTTTCCGCCGGGAGCTATTGGAGCTTTAGTGTATGATGGAACTGTGCATCCACAGCTGGCCATTGCTTGGTTTATTACGAGTGGGGCGTCTCCCACGTTGGTAAAGTTAAATGTACACTTTTGTACGGGATTACTTTCTGAAAATTTGCCGAAATTATAAGTTTGCTTGTCAAACTTAATTTCTGCCGTCTTTTGTGCTGCTGCATTGCTTATGCAAAGTATCAGCAACATTGAAATGAATAGGATCTTTTTCATTTTTATTCGGTTAAAATAATTTTTTGCAGCAAATTTACATCTTTTTTTTATAAAATATATAATCGATGATTTATTTTGTGTTAATTAATTATGATTTGATTGTAAGATTATATTCAAATTCGTTTTGTAATATAATTTTGTCAAACGGGGTAGTTGGCTGCATGTTTTATGGGCATGCCATTTCGTGCCTGTTTTTATCAGTTTTAGGATAAAGGGGAAATATCTTTAATTATTTTGGTTTAGAATGGTTGTGTGATTATTCGTTTTAGCCTTAATTTGTAAATTGTATTTTTGTGTCTGGTATGGTAAAATTTTATTACTGATTTTGTGCTGTTATTTTGCAAAAAGTTTTCTCTAAAATAGAAAAAGCATCGTAACATAAATTAAATGTTGATGGACGTTTTTCGTGTTTTTATAACCTTTTTTATTGCTTTCGTGGTCGAAGTCTGTGTGATATTATTGTTTTTAGGCGTAAATTCATTGTTTTTTATCGGTTAAAGCATTGCTTTTGTGTCCTGAAACCATGCTTTTTGCTGTGTAAAAGGGCATGTTTTGTACTGGAGAATGTATCAGGCTTTTAGATATTCTGTGTTAACTCCTTGATATGTAGTGAAATACGAAAAATGAAGTTTTTCGCGATTTCCTAAAGGAAATACATTCATGTAAAAAATAATGGCGTTTTCAGAGGCTTTTAATCAAAAAGTTTTCTGTTTTTTTAATGCATTTATTATAATTGTCAGAGAGATGTTTGCGAGTTGCTTGCTAGTTTGCAATTTTGAAATTTTTGGCTGATAGTGCTGCGTATTTGTTCCTCTAAAAGTTGGAGATTTTTTGTGTTCTTCATCTTAAAAAGAGTTATCTGTATAAGCCGGTGAACGGATGCCAGCTCGGTTTAAACAGTTGAATTTTATACTATCATAGAGTGTAATTTTACTTTTAGCCATTTAAAATTTGTTCATTCGGTCATTTTTTGTACTTTTGCATCATAATTAAAGTAATTTGTAAGTTTATGTATAGAACAAATACATGTGGGGAATTGCGCTTGTCTGATGCAGGCAAGACAGTTACTCTGGCCGGATGGGTTCAGCGCATCCGTAAAATGGGCGGAATGACATTTGTCGATATCCGTGACCGATATGGTATTACACAGCTTGTCTTTAATGAAAACGACAATGTTGAGCTGTGTGCTGCAGCCAACAAGCTTGGACGTGAGTTTTGTATACAGGCTACAGGACTTGTCAACGAACGCGAGAGCAAGAACAAGAATCTGCCTACTGGTGATATAGAGATTATCGTCTCTGAGATGAATGTCTTGAGTGAAAGCATCACGCCGCCGTTTACAATAGAGGATAATACAGATGGCGGTGATGATATAAGAATGAAATATCGCTATTTGGACTTGCGCCGTTCATGCGTCCGCAAGAATCTTGAATTGCGCCACCGTATGACAATATTGATACGCAACTTCTTGGATTCAAAAGATTTTATTGAGGTTGAGACACCTATATTAATAGGTAGCACTCCTGAAGGTGCACGAGATTTTGTTGTGCCTTCACGCATGAATCCAGGACAGTTCTACGCATTGCCACAAAGTCCGCAGACTCTGAAGCAGTTGCTTATGGTGAGCGGATTTGACAGATACTTCCAGATAGCAAAGTGTTTCCGTGACGAAGATCTTCGTGCCGACCGTCAGCCTGAGTTCACACAGATAGACTGTGAGATGTCTTTTGTTGATCAGGATGATGTTATCAATCTTTTTGAAGATATGGCACGCCACTTGTTTAAGGAAATACGTGGTGTGGAATTACCGGCCAAACTCCAGCAAATGACATGGCATGAGGCAATGCGCAGATTTGGAAGCGATAAGCCCGATTTGCGTTTTGGAATGGAATTCGTTGAACTAATGGATACTCTAAAGGGCACAGGCTCGTTCGAGGTGTTCAATAGTGCAGAATATATTGGCGGAATCTGTGTGCCGGGCTGTGCTTCTTATACAAGAAAGCAGATAGATCAGCTGACTGATTTTGTCAAGAAACCGCAAGTTGGCGCTAAAGGACTTGTTTGGGTTAAGTTTAATGAAGACGGTTCTGTAAAAAGCAGCATAGATAAGTTCTATGATGCAGATGTCTTGCAGAAACTTAAAGAAGTGATGGGTGCAGGTAATGGTGACCTGGTATTGATTCTTAGTGGTGATAATGCAAACAAGACACGTGTTCAGCTCTGTAGCCTTAGATTGGAAATGGGCGACAGACTTGGCTTGCGTGACAAGAATAAATTTGAATGTCTGTGGATTATTGACTTCCCGCTGTTTGAGTGGAGCGATGAGGAACAGCGCCTGATGTCTACTCATCATCCGTTTACAATGCCAAATCCTGATGATATTCCATTATTGGAAGAGCATCCGGAAAGAGTGCGTGCTAAGGCGTATGATTTCGTTTGCAATGGTATTGAATTGGGTGGAGGAAGCCTTCGTATCCATGACGGACGTCTGCAAGAGCGTATGTTTAAGATATTGGGCTTCACGCCGGAGCGTGCGATGGCTCAGTTCGGCTTCTTGATAAATGCATTTAAGTATGGCGCACCTCCTCATGCAGGATTGGCTTTTGGCCTTGACCGTTTTGTTTCTGTAATGGCAGGATTAGACAGTATACGTGATTGTATTGCGTTCCCGAAGAATAACAGTGGACGTGATGTCATGTTGGATGCACCGTCTGCTCTTGATGAGAAACAGCTGGATGAGCTGCAGATAAAGGTTGATTTAAGTCAAGAAAATTGATATTAAAAAAGCACTTAATGTGTTGAATACGATTTTTCTTGATAAAATTTTTAATAATTTGAATAAAATCACTATATTTGCATCGAGAATTTGAAAAGATTGTATGTCTTTTAGACATTGTCGATCTTAATGTGTTTTACTTGAATTATGACAGAGAAGAACGTAAGTGTAAGAAAGACAGCTGCAACAAAAGCTGTTGAGAAGAAAGCAGCACCGAAGAGAAGTACTGCAAAGAAAGTTGAATTAGAAATTAATGCAGAAACAGTAGGATTTAAGGCTGGCGATGTATATCAGGCCTTAGCTACAGCTGAAAAGCCCTTGAGCGTTGCTGAGATTGCTAAAGCAGCTAAAATTACCACAGAAGAGACCTTGCTCGGTATGGGCTGGCTCTTTAAAGAGGGTAAGATAAAAGATGCAGAGAACAAGATTACATTAGCTTAATCTGTAGAAAGAATATTTAAAAAGGGCTGGTAATATTTTCTTACCGGTCCTTTTTTATTATCATAATACTATGAGCTACGACCGCGATATCATCTTTATTCTTAACGAGGCTGGGCCTAAAGGCTTGAGCGTGAAAAAGATAGCAAGGCATGTCTATAATCATAACAACGGATTCTTCAATGTCGTGTCGTTTGAAGACGTCTACCGTTATGTTTCGTCATATTTGATCCGTACAAGTAAAGTGCCTGATTCTATTGTTGAGAAGACAGATGAGCGTGGAGTGTATCGCATCAATAATTCTTCTAAAATGTCTCTTCAACTACAATTTGAATTTTGTGATGACGAAGAAAAAGAAGAGCCTGAAAATAAACATGAAGACTTGTCTTTGTCATTATTTTAAGACACTTTAAGATACAAAAAAATCATAAATTCAAGGGAAATGCATTTCTAAATCGTCTTTAATATAAAAAGTATTTTTATTATGTCTGGTAGATATTTGTTAGGTTTTGATGTCGGAAGCTCTTCAGTAAAGGCATCTTTAGTAGATTCAGATAGCGGCGTATGTGTCGCATCAGCATTTTATCCAGAAAAGGAAGCACCTATCATAGCCGTGAAATCTGGTTGGGCTGAACAAGATCCTCAAATGTGGTGGGATAATGCAAAACTCAGCTTGAAAAAGGTTATGGCAGATTCATCTGTTAAAGGTGAAGATATTAAGGCAATTGGTATATCTTATCAGATGCATGGCCTTGTGTGTGTTGATAAGAATCAGAATGTATTGAGGCCTTCTATAATTTGGTGTGATTCTCGAGCTGTGCCTTATGGTGAAAAAGCTTTTGAAAATATAGGACCCAAAGAGTGTCTTGGCCATTTGCTTAATTCGCCGGGTAATTTTACGGCTTCTAAGCTTGCATGGGTGAAAGAGAATGAACCGCAGCTGTTCGAGAAGATATATAAGATAATGTTGCCTGGTGATTACATCGCAATGAAACTGAGCGGTACTATTAATACTACCATCAGCGGATTGAGTGAAGGCATGTTATGGGACTTTAAGAATAAAAAAGTTGCAAAATTCCTGTTGGATTATTTCGGCTTTGATGAAAGCTTAATAGCTGACATTGTGCCGACGTTTAGTGTTCAGAGCGAAGTCTCAGAGGCCGCTGCAAATGAATTAGGCTTGAAGGCAGGAACACCTATTAGTTATAGGGCGGGTGATCAACCTAATAACGCTCTTAGCCTTAATGTGTTTAATCCGGGTGAAATCGCGTCTACAGCTGGTACTTCAGGTGTCGTTTATGGCGTTTTGGGCGAAGCTAATTATGACATTAAGAGTCGAGTTAATACTTTTGCCCATGTTAATTACCAAAAGGATATGGAACGTCTTGGCGTTTTGTTGTGTATTAATGGAACAGGAATATTAAACGCTTGGATGCGCCGGAATGTTGCACCTGAAGGAATTTCATATTCAGATATGAATGATATGATGGCAAGTGTTCCGGTTGGAAGTGATGGTATAACAATCATTCCTTTTGGCAATGGAGCTGAGCGTGTGCTTGAGAATAAAGAGATTGGCTGCTCTATCCATGGCGTAAATTTCAACAAGCATGGCAAAGCCCACCTGATGCGTGCAGCACAGGAAGGTATTGTTTTCAGTTTCTGTTATGGTATGGAGGTAATGCAGCAGATGGGTATGGATATACATAAAATACATGCAGGTAAAGCCAATATGTTCTTAAGTGAGTTGTTCCGTAATACCTTAGCTGGAGTTAGTGGCGCTACAATAGAACTTTATGAAACAGACGGAAGTGTAGGAGCTGCCAAGGGAGCCGGTATGGGTTGTGGCATATATAAAGATCATGATGAAGCTTTTGCAACATTGAAGAAGTTGGCAGTTATAGAGCCGGATGAAAAACGACGTGCTGAATATTTGCAGGCTTATTCATTATGGAAAGAGACTTTATTGCAACAAATTAATCATTGATTAGTAATTTCGAGATATAATTATTTAGGTTTAATAAATTAATAAATAACGGTTATGGTAAAAGAGTATTTTCCGCAGATAGGAAAAATTAAATTTGAAGGTAAGGATAGTAATAATCCTTTAGCTTATCATTATTATGATGCTGAAAAAGTAATAATGGGTAAGAAGATGAAAGATTGGTTGAAGTTTGCAATGGCTTGGTGGCATACATTAGGCGCAGCAAGCGGCGACCAGTTTGGTGGCGGAACACGTACATATGCATGGGATGAAAAAGCTGATGCAGTTGAGCGTGCTAAGGACAAGATGGATGCCGGATTTGAAATAATGGACAAACTTGGCATAGAATATTTCTGCTTCCATGATGTTGACTTGGTTGACGAGGGTGAGACTATCGAGGAATATGAAGCTCGTATGAAAGCAATCACTGATTATGCTCTTGAAAAGATGAAGGGCACAAATATCAAATTGCTGTGGGGTACTGCAAACGTTTTTGGTAATAAGAGATACATGAATGGTGCTGCAACTAATCCTGACTTTGATGTTGTTGCACGTGCCGCTGTGCAGATAAAGAACGCTATTGATGCAACAATAAAGCTTGGAGGTGCAAACTATGTATTCTGGGGTGGTCGCGAAGGTTATATGAGCCTTTTGAACACTCAGATGCAGCGTGAGAAAGAGCATCTTGCAAATATGCTGAAAGCTGCTCGTGATTATGCTCGCTCAAAAGGATTCACAGGAACATTCTTGATTGAACCTAAACCAATGGAACCGACAAAGCATCAGTATGATGTTGATACAGAAACTGTTATCGGATTCCTCCGTGCACATGGTCTTGAAAAAGATTTCAAGGTTAATATTGAGGTAAACCATGCAACACTTGCAGGTCATACATTTGAGCATGAGCTTGCTGTTGCTGTTGACAATGGTATGCTTGGAAGCATTGATGCTAACCGTGGTGATAATCAGAATGGATGGGATACAGACCAGTTCCCAATTGATAACTGGGAGCTTACTCAGGCAATGATGCAGATTATTCGTAATGGCGGATTAGGAAACGGTGGTTCTAACTTTGATGCTAAATTGCGTCGTAATTCAACAGATCCAGAGGATATCTTCATTGCTCATATCAGCGGAATGGATGCTATGGCCCGTGCTTTGGAGAATGCAGCAAATCTGATTGAGAACTCTCCAATTTGTGACATGGTTAAGGAGCGTTATTCTTCATTCGATTCAGGTAAGGGTAAGGAATTTGAAGACGGCAAACTTTCTCTTGAGGATATTGTAGCATATGCAAAAGAGAAGGGTGAGCCAAAGCAGACTTCTGGCAAGCAGGAGTTGTATGAAACTATTGTTAGCTGGTATTGCAAATAAATATTGAATTAATAGATTTGTGCAGACGATATAAAACGGCTGCACAAAATCTTTTGGCGTATTTAATGTCATTGCAGATAAGTTCATTTGTCTAAAATGACGACAGCCGCAAATAAAAATCCATATCAACATTCAGTGCTGATATGGATTTTTATTTTGTTTCTACCTATTGTCTTGCCAATCTATATTGGTAAACTTATTCCTTATAAGGAAATATGGCTATTTATAAATTCAGTTTTTATGATTGATGCAAATTCCTAGTTTGTACCATTCGTAAAGCTTGTGGATGCCCTCATCTATCTCTATTTTATGATGCCATCCAAGATTGTGCAGTTTTGTAACATCTGTAAGCTTTCTTGGGGTACCGTCTGGTTTTGTCGCATCCCATAATAGTTGTCCTTTAAAGCCAATTTCATGCATTACTTTTTCTGCAACATCACGTATGCTTATTTCTTTGCCTGTGCCGACATTAATGTGACAGTTTCTGATTTCTTTATCATTAGGCGAGTATGTGTCTTTGAAATCTACGTTTAATAAAACATAAACGCTTGCGTCTGCCATTTCTTCACTCCAGAGAAATTCTCTCATTGGACTTCCTGTACCCCATAATGTTACGGCCTGTGGCGTTATTCCGAATTTATCAAGAATATTTAGTATCTCCTCATTCGTCTTTTGTCCACATACTCCTTCAACAGGTCTTAAGTTTAAGTCTTTACGAACTGCTTCCCAATTGTTTTCGTTAAGGCATTTTGCCAAATAAATTTTACGTAACATAGCAGGCAGAACATGACTATTTTCAAGATGGAAGTTGTCGTTTGGACCATATAGGTTTGTCGGCATTACTGCAATGTAATTGCATCCATATTGCAGACTGAAACTTTCACACATTTTTAAACCCGCAATCTTTGCTATTGCATATGGCTCGTTTGTGTATTCAAGTTCAGATGTTAGCAGGGCATTTTCCTTCATGGGCTGTTGTGCCATTTTGGGGTAAATGCATGTACTTCCTAAGAACAACAATTTTTTAACATTGTGCTTGAAACTTTCGCCAATGACATTTTGTTGTATTTGAAGATTTTGATAGATGAAGTCTGCCCTGTAATTAAGGTTGGCCATGATGCCTCCAACATGTGCAGCTGCTAACACTACAGCTTCAGGACGTTCTTCGTCAAAAAAACTTTTAACAGCAACTGGGTCAAGTAAGTCTAGTTCCTTATGCGTGCGTCCAACCAGATTGTTATACCCCCTTTGTTTAAGATTATTCCAAATTGCAGACCCCACTAGTCCGTGGTGGCCTGCAACGAATATTTTTGTATTTTTGTCTAACATCTTTATTCTGCCATTTGTGCTTTGATATAGAGTTTTTTCACAAACTTCATATCGTGTTGTACCATTATTCTTATTAATTCATGGAATGATGTTTTTGTTGGATTCCATCCGAGAATCTTTTTTGCCTTTGCCGGATTTCCTAATAGTTGGTCTACCTCACACGGGCGGAAGTATTTTGGGTCAACTTCAACTATTGTCTTGCCAGTCTTGGTGTCAATACCTTTTTCGTTGACACCTTCACCTTCCCAACGGAGTTCTATGCCTGCTTCTTTGAATGCTAATGTACAGAATTCTCTTACAGTGTGCATTTCTCCTGTAGCAATGACAAAGTCGTCCGGCTCTGGTTGCTGTAGAATGAGCCACATGCATTCAACGTAGTCGCGTGCATATCCCCAGTCTCGTTGTGCATCAAGATTGCCGAGATACAATTTGTCCTGGAATCCTTGAGCAATACGGCAGGCTGCAAGAGTTATTTTTCTTGTAACGAAGTTTTCTCCTCTGCGTTCACTTTCATGGTTGAAAAGAATACCATTGCAACAATACATATTATAGCTTTCGCGGTAGTTTTTCATAATCCAGAAACCATAGAGTTTGGCTACAGAATACGGAGATCGCGGGTAGAATGGGGTTGTTTCTGTTTGCGGCACTTCCTGAACTTTTCCATAAAGTTCAGATGTAGAAGCCTGATATATTCGGCATGTCTTGTCTAGTCCGCAAATGCGTACTGCCTCAAGCAGTCTTAATACGCCTACAGCATCTGTATCTGCTGTATATTCTGGAACATCGAAAGAAACTTTAACATGACTTTGTGCCGCTAGATTATATATTTCGGTTGGTTTGATTTCTGCAATTATACGTATTAATGATGACGAGTCGGTCATATCAGCCCAATGCAGGTTTACAAGTCTTGATTTCTTCATGTCTCTTACCCATTCATCCAGATATAGATGTTCAATACGTCCGGTATTGAATGAAGACGAACGGCGGAGCAGTCCATGAACTTCGTATCCTTTTTCAATTAGAAATTCGGCAAGGAAAGAACCGTCCTGACCGGTTATACCGGTAATTAATGCAATCTTTTTTTCCATTTTAATCTTTTGTGTCTTTAATTATTTATTGTCGCTTGAAAATTGTTTTATACGCTGTTCTTCAGACAACTTGCAAATTAAAAGCTTGTTTCCGTCGTCTGCAACAATGTATCCGTCTAGTCCTTGAATAACTACTTTCTTTTTGTCTAGAGTATGTACGATGCAGTTGTGGGTATCAAAAAGCGAGACATTTTCTCCAATGACTCCATTGCCGTAAAGATCTTTTTTTGTTTGAACAAGCAATGAGCCCCATGTGCCGAGATCGCTCCAGCCAAAATCAGCGGGACATACGAATATTTCCTCGGCTTTTTCCATAATTGCATAGTCAACCGATATGTTTTCGCACTCAGGGAATCTTAAGTCGATTTCTTCCTGCTCTTTAGGAGTGCCATATACAGGCTGCAGGCTTTCGAAAATTTTGCTTATTGCAGGCTGATAAATGCGGAAAGCATTTACGATAGTGTTGACGCTCCAAATGAATATTCCTGCATTCCAGAAATAACTTTTGTTTTGGATATATTTTTTTGCTGTTTCTAAGTCTGGCTTTTCTCGGAAAGAATCAACTCTGAATATTTCTTTATTCCGTGGAGAGCATGACGACAGGTCAGCCTGAATATATCCATAACCTGTTTCCGGGCGCGTAGGTTTCATTCCAAGAGTTATTATCGCATCTGTTTCACTCGTGAATTTGAGGCATTGAGATATGACTCTTTTAAACTCTTCGCAATTTGTAACTATATGGTCGCTTGGTGTGACAACAATATTGGCATTACGGTCTTTGGATTTTATTCTCCAACTCACGTATGCTATACATGGAGCAGTGTTGCGTCTGCATGGCTCACATAAAATGTTGGTAACCGGAATTTCCGGTAGTTGTTCTAAAACTAAGTCTTTATAGCTGCGGTTTGTTACAACCCATACATTTTCAGGAGAACATATTCCCTTGAATCTGTCGAATGTTAGTTGTAGCAGGGAGCGTCCTACTCCTAATACATCTATAAACTGTTTGGGTTTTTCTGTTGTACTCATTGGCCAAAAACGGCTGCCAACCCCGCCAGCCATTATGACTAAGTGATTATTATTATAAGCCATAAATTAAATAATGTAAAAATTATAACTAAGGCAAAAGTACTAAAAAATTAGATACAAAAGAAGGTTTTTGAAAAAAAACACTATTTGACATACGAATAATGTCTTTGCTGCCATAATTCTAAACTGGCGCTTATTTTGAAGACTAATCTTTAACTGATGTACTTTTAAACGTCGTATGTTGTTTGTTTTCTGCATTTTATGTTATTTTGATATTTCTTTTGTTTAAGTAGATAGATGTGACTGTTGTTAATAAATGTTATTGCTATTAAGGTTTATTTGTGTTTTATGTGTACTAATTCTAAGTTGGTTTATCAAAAAACAATGATTGGTTATTGTCGTATTTCTTATCTTTGTCGCCAAACAAGCACTTAATAAAGATAATATTTTTATTTTAGGTGAAGTTCTTTTGCTTATTTTAATAACAAAACCTGATATATAATGAAAAACTATCCAAAAATCGGAATTCGTCCAATTATTGATGGCCGTCAAGGCGGAATAAGAGAAAGTCTTGAAGAAAAGACCATGAATTTGGCAAAAGCTGTAGCAGAACTTATCTCTAATAACTTAAAAAACGGAGACGGTACTCCTGTCGAATGCGTCATTGCAGACGGTACGATAGGTCGCGTAGCTGAGGCAGCACGATGTGCAGAGAAGTTTGAAAATAATGGTGTGGGGGCCACAATTTCCGTTACATCATGCTGGTGTTATGGATCAGAAACAATGGATATGCATCCTTATTGGCCGAAAGCCGTATGGGGATTCAACGGTACGGAGCGTCCGGGAGCTGTTTATCTTGCTGCAGTACTTGCTGCTCATGCCCAGAAGGGACTTCCTGCATTTGGTATTTATGGACATGATGTGCAGGACTTGGATGATAATACAATACCAGCTGACGTGGCTGAGAAGATATTGCGCTGGGCGCGCGCCGCTCAGGCTGTAGCAACCATGCGCGGCAAGTCTTATCTGTCTATCGGAAATGTAGCTATGGGTATTGCTGGAAGTATTGCCAACGCTGATTTCATGCAGGAATATCTTGGTATACGTGCCGAACAAGTGGATATGACTGAAATTCTGCGTCGTATGGACGAAGGCATCTATGATAAGGATGAATACAAGAAGGCCATTGAATGGGTTAAGAAATATTGTGTTCCAAATGAGGGTGAAGACATTGGAAATAGAGATGTCAAGAAAAAGAACCGTGAGGAAAAGGATGCCGACTGGGAGTTTGTCACAAAGATGACAATGATATTCAGAGACTTGATGACTGGCAACGAGAAGCTGCTAGAGGCCGGATTTAAGGAAGAGGCATTAGGCCATAATGCTATAGCCGGAGGTTTCCAGGGACAAAGACAATGGACTGACTATAAGCCTAATGGTGATTTCTCTGAGGCAATGCTAAATACGTCGTTCGACTGGAATGGTATACGCGAGCCTTACGTGTTTGCAACAGAAAATGATACATGCAATGGTCTGACAATGCTGTTGGAGCATTTGCTGACAAACCGCAGCGCTATATTCTCTGATGTCAGGACATATTGGAGTCCAGAGGCTGTTAAGCGTGTTACGGGTAAAGAGCTCAGCGGGCGAGCTTCAGGAGGAATTATACATCTTATAAATTCTGGCGCCACAACTCTGGATGGAACAGGACAGTGTTGTGATGCCGACGGAAATCCAGTGATGAAGCATCATTGGGAACTTACAGACAAAGAAGTTGAAGCATGCCTTTCTGCTACTACATGGTATCCGGCAAACCGTGATTATTTCCGTGGCGGAGGTTTCTCATCCAACTTCCTGTCTAAAGGTGGTATGCCTGTAACTATGGCACGTCTTAACCTTGTAAAGGGACTCGGACCGGTACTTCAACTTGTCGAAGGATGGACGGTAGACATTGATCCGGAAATACATAAGATAATAGACAAGCGTACAGACCCGACTTGGCCAACTACATGGTTCGTGCCGCGTCTTTGTAACAAACCTGCCTTCAAGGATGTTTATTCTGTTATGAATAACTGGGGTGCAAACCATGGAGCCATCATTTATGGTCATATAGGTGCAGACCTTATCACTCTTGCGTCTATGCTCCGTATACCAGTTTGTATGCATAATGTTGATGACGACAAAGTGTTCCGTCCTGCAACATGGAATGCTTTCGGCATGGATAAGGAAGGAGCCGATTTCAGGGCATGTGCCAACTTCGGACCTCTTTATAAATAATTTTTTATAGGTTGAGAAAGTATCATTAGAGGGAGCGGGAACGGACTTTGTACGTTTCCGCTCTTTTTCATGTAGGTTTCTGCATTTTATGAATTTTATGGCCGTTATATCTTATTGGTTGGCGGAACGTTATGCATGTGCAATTGATTTTGTCCGTTTATATACATATTGTGGTTGCCATGCTGTTATAAAGGCAATGGCGTTATATGTGTTTTCTCAGATATGTGTCCTTTCGCTGTGTAAAATGCCGTCTTTCAGCCTTCAATTTGCCACCTTTTGCCGTATGAAACATGCCCTTTTGTAACTGCTTGAATATCAATGTTATATATATCCGGATGAAATCCATTGATTTGATAACGGTAATCCAATGAATTTTCGTTCATAATTCAGTGAATTAGCGTTGTAAAATCATAATGTTTTGTTTGTCACTATTTTAATATAACTCATATTTCAGTTATGATGTAAGCTAAAGTCATTATAAATCGCTGATTGTCAGATTTATGACATGTCATCATTTGCATGTGTGCAGAAAATGTGTTAACTTTGCACCGCAAATTACAAATAGTAAATATTTAAAAATATGAAAGCATTTGTTTTTCCCGGACAGGGAGCACAGTTTGTAGGTATGGGCAAAGACCTGTACGAGAGTAATCCATTGGCAAAAGAACTTTTTGACAAGGCTAATGACATTCTCGGTTATAAGATAACAGACATCATGTTCAACGGAACAGATGAAGAACTTAAGCAGACAAAGGTAACTCAGCCTGCAGTATTCCTTCATAGTGTAATCAGTGCATTGTGCATGGGTGATGCTTTTGCTCCGTCAATGGTTGCCGGTCACTCTCTCGGAGAGTTCTCTGCTCTCGTTGCTGCCGGTGCATTGAGCTTTGAGGATGGACTTAAGCTTGTCTACGCTCGTGCAATGGCAATGCAGAAGGCCTGTGATGCTGCTCCTTCTACAATGGCTGCAATAATAGGTCTTCCTGATGAAAAGGTAGAGGAAATTTGTGCCGAAGTAAACAAGGAGGGACATGTATGTGTTCCTGCAAACTTTAACTGTCCTGGACAGCTCGTTATAAGTGGTAACATTGAAGCTATAAATGAAGCTTGTGAGAAGCTTAAGGCAGCAG
>ERZ859732.233-NODE-233-length-23551-cov-15.589164_pt1 | contig 23551 bp, 24 predicted proteins | sample MGYA00510123_ERZ859732 | MGnify/ENA primary metagenome ERZ859732 (study PRJEB30046, sample SAMN00715133) | human gut metagenome | study: EMG produced TPA metagenomics assembly of the A metagenome-wide association study of gut microbiota in type 2...
ATCCCCAGTAAACACTGGGGATGGAGTTGTATTGTCATAGGGGTTGGATGCTTACCGTTCTCATTTTAGAGCCACGCCTCTTCCGTGATGCTCGTGGCTACTTCTTCGAGAGTTTCAGCGAGCGAGAGTTTGAAGAGAAAGTAACCCCAATCCTGGGTCACAGTGTTCACTTCTGCCAAGACAATGAGTCTATGAGTAGCTATGGCGTGATGCGAGGCCTGCACTTCCAGCGCCCACCATATACCCAAAGCAAACTAGTACGTTGCGTAAAAGGCAGAGTGCTTGATGTAGCAGTAGATATCCGCAAAGGATCACCAACCTATGGCAAGCATGTGGCTGTAGAACTGACAGAAGACAATCATCGTCAGTTCTTCATCCCGAAGGGCTTTGCCCATGGTTTCGCAGTCCTTTCAGAGACTGCCGTCTTCCAGTACAAGTGTGATAACTTCTATCATCCAGAGGCAGATGGAGGTATCTCGATTCTCGATGAAACCCTCGGTATCGATTGGAAAATTCCAACAGAACATGCTAATCTCTCTGAGAAGGATACGAAGCATGCAATGCTGAAAGACTTTGATAGTCCATTCGATATCAACGTGGATTTATACTAAGTCATGCGTTGTTCTTGTTAAGCATTGACTATGCCGTGATGGAGAAGTCGAAGGATATCTTTACGCTGCCAGCCGAGTTCGGATGGAGCGACTTAGGCAGCTGGGGCAGCCTCCGTACCTTGCTTCAACAAGATGAGGATGGTAACGCCAAGGTAGGCAAGGACATCCGATTGTATGAATGCAAGAACTGCGTGGTTCATGCTGCCGATGAAAGCAAGGTGGTAGTTCTAGGCTTGTATGGCTAAATCGTAGCCGAGAAGAATGGACAACTGCTTGTCTGCTCTTTGAAAGAAGAACAGAGAATCAAAGAAATGGGAAAATAATACTAGAAATGAGATATTATATGAACAAGAATGATATACGAATAGGTAATTATCTGAATGTGATTTTGCAGCAAGATCCAGAAAAGAAATCACGGTGTAGAGTATTGGATATTTCAGATGATAAAGAATTTGCTACATTTATAGATTTGAGCAATAATTCTTCATTTAAAATTGATACACCAGATAAATGGAATTTGGTGGAAGGTATTTTGATGTCTGATGCTGAGTTAAGTATTTTAGGATTTGTAGAGGAGCCTGACAAACAAGTATTTATGCTACTTCAAAAAGGAGCATGGGTTAAGGATGGAATACAAGTTCAGAAATATAAAGGGGATTATGAGTTGCTAATAAGTAAACCAGAGGCTTTCTTTGGATGTAGGTCAAAAACAGTCCCTTATGTTCATTTATTACAGAATGCGTTAAGTGATATATATAATATAAATATTTTGTAATATGATAGGCATTATTGGTGGAAATGGAGTTGCTGCAACCAATTTAGTTAAACCTGTTTATAAATCAGAAAAGTCCAATTTCTTAAAATGCTTTGTATCCCCAGTAAACACAGGGGATGGAGTTGAATAGCCATAGGGGTTGGATGCTTACCCCTTTCTATTTTTTTTAGCAATGAAATATATAACTGATTTCTTATATAGAAGTTTTTGCAACAAATATACTCCGGGATGTTTGTTGGTACTATCACTTGCTGTATCTTTTGTGTGCTATTGGATGCAGGGGAATTTATGGCTAAGTATAACACAGATAGTTGTTGGTCTTGTATTAGGTTTTCAATCTGTACTAGAGTCAAAGAGAGTGCATAGAGAAATGACAAAGTTGACAAAACGGATGGATGAGACTGGAGCCAAGGTGGTTGAGAACCCTGAATATTTATTTCTTTTGATAGATTCTGTAGAACATATTCTTTTTAGTATAAATAAGGAAGGATGTGTTGATTGGCAAAAAGGAATTCCAAAGCCAATAAAGTTAGAATTGGATACGATAAAAAGAGATATTGCTAATATCAAAAAGAATATGGGTGCTAATGACAAGTGATGCGCTAGCCGACAAACACTCGCAATTTTATTGCGTAAACAATCATCGGCAGCCCCTTGTGGGCACAGGCTCCGCTGACGATTCCAAAACTCTGGCGGCGCTATAGCAGAGCCAGCTACATCCTCTCGTCCCTGAGGGAAGAGAGGCTTGGTGAGAAAGGTGGAGCCTTCCTTAACGGTAAGGAAGGACGGGTAGGTTTTCGAAAACAGCATTTCCTTTAAGGAGACTAAGAGGTAAAAGAAAAAGATTTATGCATAATTTCAACGACATACAAATCATAATCATGGCTGGCGGCGTAGGCAGCCGCTTCTGGCCAATGTCAACCCCCGATTACCCAAAGCAGTTTATTGATGTAATGGGAGTCGGCCGTTCCCTCATTCAATTGACAGTAGATAGATTGAAGCCAATCTGTCCTGTTGAGAACATGTGGGTAGTGACAAACGAGAAATACATTCGCATTGTCAAGGAGCAAATCCCTGACATGCCAGTCGATAATATATTAGCAGAGCCGGAGGCTCGCAATACCGCTCCATGTATTGCTTATGCCTGCTGGAAGATCCAGAAGAAGCATCCTGATGCCAACATCGTGGTGACACCATCCGATGCCCTAGTCATTAATACCTCGGAGTATCAGCGAGTACTCAGCAAGGCATTGAGCTATACATCCGATAAGAACGCCATCGTTACCATCGGTATTAAGCCAAGCCGCCCTGAAACAGGCTATGGCTATATCGCCGCAGCAGAGCCAACATCAGTAGATGAAATCTACAAGGTTGAGGCTTTCAAGGAAAAGCCAAACCTGGAGACAGCCGAGCAATACCTTGCCGCTGGCAATTACTATTGGAATGCCGGAATCTTCGTATGGAACATCGATACCATCAGCAAGGCAATTCGAACCTTCCAGCCAAACCTTGCCAGCATCATGGATGAGATGGCACCTTCTTTCTATACCGAACAGGAGAAAAAGGTAGTCGCTAAACTCTTCCCAACCTGTGAGAAGATAAGCATTGACTATGCCGTAATGGAGAAGTCGAAGGAAATCTATACCTTACCAGCCGAGTTCGGCTGGAGTGACTTAGGCAGCTGGGGTAGCCTCCGTACCCTGCTTCCACAAGATGAGGCTGGCAATGCCAAGGTAGGCAAGGACATTCGCTTGTATGAATGTAAGAACTGCGTGGTTCATGCAGCCGATGAAAGCAAGGTGGTAGTTCAAGGCCTGGATGGCTATATCGTTGCCGAGAAGAATGGCCAGCTTCTTGTCTGCTCATTGAAGGAAGAACAACGAATCAAGGAATTTGGAAAATAAAATATGTCAACTCAAACATCAGATAATAATAAACGAATAGCAAAGAATACCATGCTGTTGTACTTCCGCATGATATTCATTATGGTGATAAGTCTTTTCACCAGTAGAATCAATTTGCAATCATTGGGCGTAGAAAATTTTGGTATTTACAATGTCGTTGGTGGCGTTGTTGCAATGTTTTCTGTGTTCTCTGGTTCGTTGAGTGTGTCGATTAGTCGATTTATCACTTATGAATTAGGAAAAGGTAACCAAGAAAAGTTGAAGAAGGTGTTTTCTACAGCAGTTTCTATACAAATCTTCTTGGCAGTATGTATTACCATATTAGCTGAAATTATAGGTATATGGTTTTTGAACAATAAAATGAATATTCCGGCTGACAGGTTAAATGCAGCAAATTGGGTGATGCATTTTTCTATTTTGGCATTTGCGGTCAATTTGATAAGTGTGCCATATAATGCAGCTATCATTGCCCATGAAAAGATGGGAGCCTTTGCCTATGTTAGTGTATTCGAAGTTGTTGCAAAGTTAGGTATAACGTATTATCTGTTTATATCACCATTTGACAAATTAAAGACGTATGCAGTCTTGCTATTTGCTCTATCTATAGCGTTGAGATTGATTTATGGTGTTTATTGTAAACGCAATTTTCAAGAGTGTTCCTATCATTTTATTTTAGATAGGGATTTAATAAAGCAAATGACAGGTTTTGCTGGTTGGTCGTTATTTGGATTGGTTGCTTATTCTGGTTATAATTACGGCTTGAATATTCTTTTGAACTTATTCTTTGGTCCCGTAGTAAATGCAGCTCGTGGAATAGCTTTTCAGGTGCAGAATGCAGTGCAGGGCTTTAGTAATAATTTTCAAATGGCTTTGAATCCGCAGATTATTAAGAGCTATGCTCAGAATGATTTGAAACGTATGCATCAGTTGATTTTTGCTAGTTCAAAGTATGCATTCTTTCTTTTGTTTTTCTTATCTCTGCCTATTATCATTGAAACACCCAAGATCTTGTCTGTATGGTTGACGGAAGTTCCCGATCATACTGTGAATTTTATCAGGTTAATATTGGCTTTAATTACATTTGATTCCTTGGGAAGTTCAATCAGTATTGCACAGCAAGCTTCAGGCAAGATAAAGAAATATCAGATTTGGGTAGGCGGTATTATGTTGATGATTGTACCGGTAGCATATATCTGTTTAAAAATGGGTACTAATCCCGAGTCTGTTTATATTGTCTATTTCATTGCTTGCATTATAGCCCATGTGGTTAGAATGATGATTATTAAACCGATAATCAAATTATCGTTTCGGGAATATTTTCATAAAGTATTGTTTAGACTTGCCACGGTAACGGTATGTTCTTCTATATTGCCTATTATGGCATATAAACTGCTTCCCGTAACAATGTTGTCACTTATCTTTGTTTGTTTACTTTGTGTCATAACAGTTGCTGCCTTTGTTTATCTTTTAGGTTTGGAACAAGGTGAACGAGAAATGGTGAATGGAAAAATAAAGAGTATGTTTCGCAAAAAACACATCTAAGAAATGGAAAAAGAGTATATTGAATTATGTGCAAAGAATGATTGTACTGGATGTTTTGCATGTGAAAATGCTTGTCACAAGTCTGCGATTGTTAGAGTTAAAAATATCGAAGGCTTTCAATATCCTGAGATACAGCACGACTTATGTGTTTCTTGTCATGCGTGTCAACGGGTATGCCCTGTATTGAATCCTATAGAGAAGTTCCAAAAAGGCAAGGTATATGCTGCCTGGAATAAGAATTCTGAGGTCAGAAGCAAGAGCTCTTCTGGTGGAATGTTCTCCGTATTTGCAGAAGCTATTTTGGATGAAGGTGGAGTTGTTGTTGGGGCAAGGATGTTTGAGGACGGATATGTAAAGCATATTGCCATAACGGATAGAAGTCAACTCGACAAATTACGAGGAAGCAAATATGTTCAAAGCATAATTACCCATGATATTTATTCCCTAATTAAGGAGTATTTGTCAAAAGGTCAGAAGGTTCTTTTTACAGGTACACCTTGTCAAGTAGCAGCTATGACAAAAACTTTTAAGAGATATGCTGATTTACTGTATACTATAGATTTGGTTTGTCATGGTGTACCATCTCCTGAGTTCTTTGCAAGTTTTTATCACAAGCTAAAGAAACAAATTCCCAATTTAGTTTCTTATCAGTTTCGTGATTATAAAAACTGGCTTGTTTGTACGAATGTTAATGTTAATGTTAATGGTTCGATCTATAATCGCTACCTTTACGGAGAACCGACTTTTTATCAAGATGCATTCTTGAAAGGCTATCTTCATAGGGAGAATTGTTATCATTGTCAATACGCTTCTATAGCCAGAGTTTCCGATATAACATTAGCAGATTTTTGGGGAATAGGAAAGAATAAGACTATTGATGATGATTATAGAGGAGGTTGTTCTATGGTTTCCTTGAATTCTGACAAGGGGCAAGAGTTGATGAAGTCTATTGTGGGAAAGATTTATTATGAACTGCGTGATATTCAGGAAACTATAGATGGAGGTAATGAACAACTCGTAAAGCCATCTGTTAGACCTGTTGAACGAGATACATTTTATCAAGATGCTCAGACAATGAGTTATAAAAAACTGATTAAAAAGTATCATTTGAAGTTGCGTTGTGATATGTCATTCAGGCAGAGGGTAAAATCTAAACTGAAGAGATTATTGAAACTTGATAAATAAGGTGTGTAGAGATAATAAAAAAATAAAATGAAGAAGAAAAAAGTATCATTTATAACAATATTCGATAATCCCAACTTTGGTACTTATCTGCAGGCTTTAGCTCTAGGTTTGATGATAGAAAAATTGGGAGCTAAAGCTGAGGTGGTTCATTATGAGCGTCCTATCTGGCATGTTTTCCCAAAGTGGTTGATGAAGTTTCATTTCTTGGAGCCTTTGTATTTGTTAAAAGCTTATTTGAGGAAAAATAAGTCTGTCATTCAACAGTATGAATGCAGAAAGTTTGTGTCGCAAAATATATCTGTTACAAGCACTTATTATTCTTATAATGAGTTAGTGAAAAATCCGCCAAAGGCAGATGTTTATATGACGGGAAGTGATCAGGTATGGAATACTACTCACAACCATGGTGTTGATAAGGCATTTTATCTTGAATATGCACCAGCAAAAGCTACACGATGTGCTTATGCTGCTAGCATTGGAATGTCCAGCATTCCTGTAGAATACGTTGACGAAACCAAAGAACTGTTATCTAAGTATTCTAGAATATCTGTGCGTGAGCGTTCTAATATAGATTTGCTTGCTTCTATTGGAATAGTGAGCGAACAGGTTTTAGACCCGACCTTGTTGCTTAATCGTGAAGAATGGAGTAAATATGCGCGTCCAATGGATTTTGACGAACCTTATTTGTTAGTTTATTCTGTTGAGTCACAAAAGCGAGATGCAATAGTCGGAGAAATTGCCCAAAAAGTAGCAAAAGCTAAGGGATTGAAAATTTATGAAGTTAATTATTTTGGTGAGAACAAGGTGATACCAGGATGTGACAGGCATTTCTTTTATGCTACCCCTGATTTGTTCTTGTCTTTGGTTTTAAATGCCAGCTATATTGTGGTTAGTTCTTTCCACGGGACAGCATTCTCTATCAATTTCAATAAGGAGTTCTTATCTGTGGCTCCTGATCGTTTCAGTAGCCGACTTGATGGCATTCTGAATATGACAGGTTTAGAAAGTAGAAAGGTTTCGAGTGTTGATGATGTGTCAGAGAACTTGTTAGATAGCTCAATAGATTTTACTTTGGCAAATAGCCGATTGAAAGTAGAACGTGAGAAGTCAATTAAATTTTTAAAACAGCAATTGCAATGAAATATTTAATAGTACAAGATTGGCAGAGTACTCATGGTAATCATGCAGGTATGAAGCACATGTGTGACTTACTTGTTACCAAATATCCCGATGAATATAAGATGTTTGTTAAGGAATGTCCTAGAAATTGGAAGTCTCCACGAACATTTATGGAAAAAATATGCTGGCGTCTTTATGGTAAATATGCAAAAGAACACTATTTGACGAAAACGTATCCCCTGGAGTATTTAGAACTTTGTAGCCCAATGTTTTCAAATTTGGAGGCAGGGGACGAGGTATTTCTTCTTGAGTATCTGCTTCCTTGGGCATCTCAATATGAATTGGCATGCTATATTCGTGAAAATTACCCTAAAGTTAAGATTTATGCTTTGTCACATCTTACAGGCAAGTATTTCGATGAAATGACAGCAAACGATCCTGACTTGATTCAGAAATGGGCAAAATCTGTTGATAAGCTGTTAACTCTTGGTTCTTCTCTCTCTTCATACTTTGAAAAAGCAGGTGTTTCTAAAGAAAAGATAAGTACAGGTTTTCATTATGTTGATTCTGATTATTATCAGAAGCAACAGCCGATGAAATCAAATTCTCCTCTTAAAGTTATTATGATGGGAGCTTTACAGCGTGACTATGGTATGTTGGCGGAAGTTGTTAAACAGTGTCCTGATGTTCACTGGATTATTTGCAGAGGACGTAAAAATGTGGATGATTTATTCCCTAAGACCCCAAATGTGGAGTTAAAAGGATTTTTGGAAGAAGATGAACTCCGCCATCAGATGGATATAGCCGATGTTTCGCTTAATGTGATGGAAGATACGGTAGGAAGCAATGTAATAACAACATCTATGGCTATGGGATTGGCTATGATTGTAAGTGATGTTGGCAGCATTCGGGATTATTGTAATGATGCGAATGCTTTATTTTGCCAAAACAACGTAGAGCAATTTGTTCGAGCAATAAAGAAACTGCAAAATAATTTGCAGTTAGTTCTGCGTATGAAGAAGGCATCGCTTGAAAATAGCAAGAGATTACAGATTGATAATATTAATCGTTGGTTTTTTAAATTAAAATAGTATGGGATGGTCTTCATCTACAGGTGATCCTTTTGTATATTGGAGTTTTTATGTGTTGCTGGTTCTAATCTTAACCTATTGTGGTTGGGGTATCTCGAATGATGATGAAAAGCAGACACATTTTAGAAAATATGCTTGGATTGCAGGAATTTCTTATTCATTAATAGAAGGTTTACGTTGGCTAAGAGGAGCCGACTACTATCACTATTATATGGATTTGGATACAAATTTTAAAGCTACAGTTTGCACTCCAGATCCGGAACCGATATATGAATGGTGGGTTAATCTGTTTCATATGACAGGATTGCATCCTTCTATAGCATTTATCTTTTATAGTGCGTTGTTGATATTTGGGGTATTGCTGATTTTTAAAAGTTATCCTAAAGCTGCATTATGGGGATTACCATTATTTTTCTTAATGACAAACTCGCAGACGGAAAATATAATTAGGCAAACATTGGCAACATCTTTTTTGATATTTGCATATGTGGCATATCTTAATGAGAAGAAAAAATTGATGTTTGCTATGTTGTGTGTGGTTCCTTTGATTCATTCTGCAGGTTTATTTGGAGTGACTTTGTTCTTAATATTTACTTATATCAAAGTTCCATTGAAGCAACCTTGGATATTGGTGGCTTTGTTTCTCTTTGCTTATTATTTTTGGAATCCTGATTGGTTCCAAGGATTTGCAGATTATCTTTCTAAGTTAAATTTAGGAGATGATGTTAAGGGGCAAGGATATTTAGACAATTCTGATCGTTGGTTTACAAGTGAGGGATCTATTACCAATGTCTTAGGAACGAAAGCTGTTCAATTGTCAATGTTGTATGTTTCCATCAACTTTATGGTTAAGTTGTTTACCGTGTGGTTTGGTTTTTATGCTTGTAAAGATGATAGAAAATTGCAGATAGTCTATTATTTTGCTTATCTTGCATTGATGATCCAAACAATGGCCGGCGATATTGAGCTGTTTACAAGATTTGCTCATTGGCTAGACTTGATGATGCCTATATTGGTAAGCATGGTAATTATAAAAGTAAATATGTTCAAAAATCAACACGTTAGATTGGTAATCTATATTGTGTTCGGTATAAATTTTATTTTTTATGGTTTGATTCGTAATTTAGGTTCTTTACCATACGCAGGATGTGGATTTATCTGGGATAAATAAATATGAAGATAATAGATAAATTAAAGAAAATAAAGTGGAAAATAGATTCTGATGTTTTTCCATTTTTTAGAATGCTATTTTACAATAGTGTTTGCAAAACTTGGATTCGATTATTTGGTAAGCATGACAATCGTCATTTGAAATACCAAATATCGTTGTGTTTAATTTTTAAAAATGAAGCTCCTTTCCTCAAGGAGTGGCTTGACTATCATTTAACTGTAGGAGTTGATCATTTCTATCTTTACAACAACAATTCTGATGATGATTTCAAGAAAGTTTTGAAGCCTTATATTGATGAAGGAGTAGTTACTTTCATAGAATGGCCCTACGACCATTCTCAGTTTAAAGCTTACAAACATTGCTATGAGCATTATCGTAACGAAACGAATTGGCTCTCGTTTTTAGATGCTGATGAGTTCTTTGTTCCTAAATATGCTAAAACATTGGCAGAATGGTTAAAACCATTTGATAAATATCCTGCAATAAATATTCATTGGAGAATGTTTGGAACTGGTGGTCAGTTAAAACATGATTATTCAAAGAACGTGATAGAACAGTATTTTACGTGTTTTGACGAACTTTATACACATGGAAAATGTTTGATTAATACGCGTTATGATATTGCTAGTTTTGAATTGTGGCATGTGCATCATCATACATACATGAAATATTCTGTTTGTGGCATTTTTATAACTCTTCCTGCTGTAAATCAGTTTGGATATATATGTACTATTGATAAAACATGGGGTGGAGGAAGACGTAAACAGGAAAATGCGACGATGCTTATCAATCACTATTTCACGAAGGCTTGGGATATATATAGCGCAAAAATGCATCGTACGGATGTGTTGTTTAAGAATAATCCTAAGGCAGATTACAATTATTTCTATAAGTATGAAATGAAATGTAGAATTGAAGACTATACAATTAGGCGTTTTCTTATTCGAATGAAAATAAATCAAGGACTGATTAGCTAATATGGAGAAAGTTTTTATTGGATATTCTAATGATAGTACAATTAGGTATCACTCTTCATCCGGAGGTATTATAACAGCCATCATTAAGCATTTGTTTGATACAGGATATGTTGGTACTTATTTAAGTTGTTCTTTTAATAATGAAGCATGTTGTTATGAGCCAAAAATGATATATTCTTATAACGAATATGAACTTGTTGGCTCTGTATACCAAGATATGGATATTATGGCTTTTTTGAAAAGTCATATTGCTGATGTAAAAGGAAGGTTAATGGTTGTATGTTCACCTTGTTTGGTAAAGGCTGTCCGGCATATAGCAAAAGTACATTCTATTGACGTTTTTATTGCATCTTATTTTTGCTCTGGGCAAACAACAATAGAAGGAACATATTTTTATTATAAGGCTTTAGGGATAGATAGAACGAATGTTATTAATATTCGTTATCGTGGAGATGGATGGCCAAATGGTATAACTATACAATTGAAAGATGGTTCTGTTTTACAACGAGCGAATTATTCAGAACCATGGAAAACCATGCATCAGTCACGTTTATATACTCCTCGACGTTGTTTTAAATGTAAGCAGCTTGAAAGTTGTTATTCTGACATTTCTGTTGGTGATCCATGGCTCAAAGAATATTTGGAGCAAGATAAAACAGGTCATTCTTTATTTATTGTTCATTCTGAATTAGGCTTAAATGTTATTGAACAAATGAATTCAGAAAACTTGATTACATGCTGCTCAATAAATTATAGTCTTTATGAGAAATCTCAAAAGTTTACTATTCATCGTAAAAGTCGAATAAATGAAGATAAAGAAAACATTGATTTTGAACTTAAACTGCAAAGTTTAAAAATCTACTATGATTGGGCTACAAGAAATTATGCGAATATGAAAAAGCATGTTTGGATAATGGTACATATAGTACAACCCTATTTTAGAGCCAAGAAAATGAATTCTAAAATGATAATAACAAAACTATATAATAAGATTTTGAGAAAACTGAATAATGGGAAAAAATAATTCAAAATATGTAATTATATCTGGTCTTAATTTGACAGATAATAATCGCGGTACTGCTGCTTTAGGTTATGGGTCTTTCTATTTTCTCAAAGAAAAGAACCTTCTCAACTATGATGACATCGTAGTGACGTTTAAGTATTACAACAATTTTTTAAAGAAGGAAAATACTACTTTGATTACCAGTTATGTAGAATGCAATGGTCATCAAATACAATGCAAAAATGTACCTGTTTTTAGATTTGAAAAGAAATTGTTAGATAAGTTTGGAATTGTATTGCCATTTACGAGATTTGGCAGACTTCTCAAACACATTAGATGGGTTGCGGCAATTAATGGAGGTGATGGCTTCTCTGACATATATAGTACTGCCACATTTTTCAGTAGATTGCATGAGACAAATATTGCAATGAAATGTAATATACCTGTTATCATCTTACCTCAAACAATTGGACCATTTAAGGAAGAGTCTAATAGGACTATTGCCAATCGTATATTGCAATATGCTACCCGAATTTATGTTCGTGATGATAAGTTCATTAAAGAATTGAATAGTATGGGGCTTAAATATGAGATGACAAAGGATTTGTCTGCTTATATGAAACCTCAATCATTTGATATAGATATTAAGCCGAATGCAGTTGGCTTGAATGTAAGCGGATTGACCTATAGCAATACTTTCCGTACCCTGTCTGGACAATTTGCATCTTATCACTATCTTATGAAAGCTATTGTAAGATATTTCCAATCTCAAAATGTGCCAATATATTTGATACCTCATTCTTATAATTACAATCATCCTGAGGAGTCGAATGATGATTTAGTGGCAATTAAGGATTTGTATGCAAAATTAGAAGACAGGACCAACGTCCATGTTATTGACCGTGATATGATTTCTCCTCAAGTAAAATATGTCATTTCGCGAATGTCCTTCTTCATAGGCACACGTATGCATGCTAATTTTGCTGCGATTTATACTAAGGTTCCGTTGTTTGGGTTAGCTTATAGTTATAAGTTTCAAGGAGCTTTTGAAGCCAGTGGTATATTTGATAGTACGGCAATGATAAATAATATTACGGAAAAAGAGTGTGATGCTATTGTAAAAAAAATAGTAGAAAAGTACAAAAAAACGCATAAATAGAAAATATGAAACCAAGAATTTTAGCATTTTATCTTCCTCAGTTTCATCCATTTAAGGAAAATGATGAATGGTGGGGTAAGGGATTTACTGAGTGGACAAATGTAGGTAAGGCTAAGCCTTTGTTCAAGGGACACAATCAACCTCGTGTTCCTACTGAATTGGGATATTACGACCTTCGTTTGCCTATCGTTCGTGAACAGCAGGCTCAGATGGCAAGAGAGGCTGGTGTAGAGGGCTTCTGTTATTGGCATTATTGGTTCGGTAATGGCAAGAGATTGATTGCAGATATTTTTGATGAAGTCTTGGAGTCAGGTAAACCTGATTTCCCATTCTGTTTAGGTTGGGCTAACCACAGCTGGTATGCAAAGAACTGGAATAGTGATGGTACTTCTACCAATAAGTTGCTGATGGAACAAACTTATCCTGGAATGGAGGATGAGATGATGCATTTTGCTTTCCTGTTAAAGGCATTTAAGGATAAGAGATACATCAAAGTGAATGGTGCTCCACTGCTTTACATCTTTGCTCCTAAGGATGTTCCACAAGAGTATCTGGATAATTTCCGTAAATGGACGAAAGAAGCTGGATTCCCAGATTTGTATTTGGTGGCAAATATTGTACATCCTAGCATAACGAAAGAATCGTTGCTTGCTATGGGGTATAATGCTGTTAGCTATCAGAGATTAGGTGGAATCACTAGTAATGCACTTCGAAATATGGGACGCGCTGGTCGTGGCATTCAACGTGTTTTGCAAAATGTGAGAGGTTTTATAACACGACGTCCTCCATTTATGACAGATTATAAGAAGTATCTTCCATTCTTGGTAACAGAGGAGGACAAGTCTAGAGACGTTATTCCTTGCATTATTCCTCAATGGGATCATACGCCTAGAAGTGGATGGAACGGAACTTTCTTCGTTAATGTGAAGCCTGAATATTTTTATGAAAATGCCAAGCATGCCTTAGAGGCTGTGAAGAATAAGCCTGAGCAAGAACAGTTGATTTTCTTGAAGTCATGGAATGAATGGGGTGAAGGAAACATGATGGAGCCTGATCTGACTTATGGTCGTGGCTTTATAGACGCCTTGCGTAAAGCTGTAGATGAAGAAAAGTAGAGTGTTCTGTATGATATCTAAATGATTCTTGATTTTATTTTATTGGCTGGATTATTGTAAATAATATGAGCAAAGATATACAGGTAATAATCATGGCCGGTGGCGTGGGTAGCAGCTTCTGCCCAATGATAACCCCCGAATGCCAATAGAGAACAGAAATTGGATGGAATTGTGATAAAATTAATGTAATTGATGAGAATTCAAGTAGTCTTTATCTTCCATTTAAATCCTCTTTTTTATGGTCTTAAACAATATGGATTATATCGAATTTGAGGAGCCACCTCTGCAGGGGGCTGATCCTGGATAGCACATTTTGTTCAAGTGGCTTTTGGTAAATATATTAAGCCAGGATTCAAACTTGCTAATTTTTTCAAATCCAATTGCTGCTTGGAAATAGAATAGTATAAATGATGTGATGTAAGAATATAACGAATGAATAAATAATAAAATGAAGAAGAAAATAGCTTGGATTACCCCATCATGTTTTGTTGATGTGGATCTTCCTATCATTAAAGAACTTCAAATAGTGTATGACATTCATTGGTATGTAGTTTTGCAACCTAAGGATGGAGAAAATACGAAAGCTTATATTGAAGAAACGCTAGGTAAAGATAAAATAGTGATTATTACATACGAATGGCAAGTTTATAGAATGCGTTCTTTCAAGAATGCGCTTTTTATCTATCGCCTGATACGGAAGGTGAAGGAGGGAAACCCTACTGTATATTATACATCAGAATATGCACTTCCCTTTGGAATATGGCTTTACAAATGGTTATTGCCGATTCGAAAAATAGTTGTCGCATGCCACAATGTGACAACGCCTAAGGGGGCAAGTAACGAGAAGTTTATGCGCTTTTATACAAGTAAATGGCTTTCTACATTTAAGAATATCCAAACCTTCTCATATAGTCAATACAAGGCTCTTGTTAGTGCGTATAAAAACAAGAACGTATTAATGGCACATTTGGCTCTGAAGGATTATGGTGAGCCAACGAAAACTGTAGAGAAGAATAAAGTTACATTTTTGGTGTTTGGCAATATCATAAGGTATAAGCGTATCGACTTGTTGTTGAAGGCTGTTAATATATTGAATAAAAAGGGAATCTTTAATTTTAAAATTAAGATAGCGGGTAATTGTAAAGACTGGGCAAGTAATTATGCTCCACTTATAGAACATCCTGAAATCTATGATTTAGATATTATGCGAATACCTAATGAGGCAGTTGCTGATTTATTTGCAGAAAGTGATTATTTTGTCATGCCTTATCAGGATATTGCACAGAGTGGTGCTATAACAGTAGCGTTTAGATATAATCTCCCAGTATTGTGTTCTGACATAGAACAATTCTCTGAATTTGTCACAGACGGGGTTACGGGATTTACCTTTAAAAGCCAAGATGAACAGGCACTTGCTGATAAGATGGAGTGGATACTGAACAATCATCAGCAAATCTACAATTCTGTTAAAGCTAACGAACAGAAGTTTGTTGATGAAAACCTGTCTTTGGCATCTATAGTCAATAAATATAAAGCTTTTTTCGATGCGCTATGAGTAAACCTAATTTAGCAAATAAAAAAGAGTGTACGGGCTGCCTTGCTTGTGTTTCTTCATGTAACAAGCATGCTTTAAGTTCATATATTGATGAAGAAGGACATCTGGCAGTACGTTGTAATACTGAAAAATGTGTTCTTTGTCATAAATGTGAGCAGGTTTGTCCTGTGATTTCAGATTTTGAATACAAAGGAAATTCCGAATCAAAATTCTATGCAGCCTGGAATTTAGATAATAATATTAGAAAACGAAGTGCCTCTGGTGGAGCTTTTGCTGCAATGGCGTTATATGTCTTGGAGCAAGGTGGCTATGTCTTTGGTGCTGCTAATGTTGGCGTGTGTGATATTAAGCATATATGCATTGATAATAAGAAAGATCTTGCATTGTTGCAAGGGTCAAAATACACTCAGTCAAATGCAGAGACATCATATTTGTATGCATATAAATTACTAAAAGACGAAAAGTTAGTCTTGTTTTCTGGAACGGGGTGTCAGATAGCTGGGCTTCTCTCATATTTAAGGCATAAGGTATATTCTGGTAGTCTGATTACCGTTGATCTTATTTGTGGTGGAGTTCCGTCAAAATTACTGATAGATAAATTCTTGGAAAACGAGCCATATGTTATTCGGAAAATACTTTCGTTTAGGACAAAAGAGTGTGGCTGGAAAAGCTCTGGTTTTAAATATAATATGAAAACTCTTGATGATAAGAATGTAGTACATGATTATTCAAATGTGAAAAATCTTGTTACTGATGGTTTTTCTTCGGAGTTAACTAATCGGTATTCTTGTTATAATTGTCGTTTTGTTGGACTGGAACGCAAAAGTGATTTTACTATTGGAGATTTATGGGGTGATGAAAAATATCCCCGAGAACACTATAATGGACTTTCTTTGGTAGTTGCACATCAGGAAACTTCAATTCAACTTTTGGATCAAATGAGTGAATATTTGCATTGTGAGCCAATAAAAGCTAATGATGCAGTTAGACATAATTATCGGCTTGTTTCCGGGAAAATGAAAGGCTCTAAATATATCGAACGACGATGTTTGCCTTATTTGTTTTCTAAGCTATCTTACTCTATGTTAAAGCATATTTATGCAAATGACATAGAATTGTGTAGTCCATGGATATTATATAAATTATATAGAAAAATGAAAAAAATGTTTTGGTTATGAAAATAGGAATATTAACATATTTTACAGACATTCCGTATTTTAATGATGTAAATCCCGGTATGGATTTACAAGCTTTGTCTGTTTATAGTTCTTTGAAGGATGTCTTTCCTAATGCTCATATAGAATTTATACGTTATCATTCGTGGCGGAGCATATGGAGACCATATATTACTAGAGCAACATTCAAGTCTCTATTAATGGATGTCGTACAGATAAAAAAGTATTATCAATTCACAAAATCATTTCCACGCTCTAGACGTCATTTGATAGAAATTGATTATGTTAAAAGCTGTGATTTTATAGAATCTTTAGGTTATGATGCGATATATGTGGGTAGTGATACTTTATTGGAATTATTTCGTGCTCCTAAAGGTGCTATAACAGCCTATTGGTTATCTCCTATGGTAAAAGCTAAAAAAATAATGATAGCAGCTTCTGCTCGTGATACTTCTTTTGGTAAATTAACAGAAGGGCAGAAAGAAATGCTGGTAGCATCTGTAGAAGATTTTACAGCTTTAGGTATACGTGATGCAGCAACTTTTAATTTAATACAATCTCTTTTAAAAGATAAAAAAGACAATAGGTTGGAAATGATTCCAGATCCTACGTTCTATCTTAAGATTGATTATAAAGAAGCAGATGCTTATGCAAAGCGTAAAGGTATTCTAGATTGCAAGAAACCAATTGTATGCTTTCATTTTAGAACTAAAGAAAAATTTGAATCTGAGTTAGCTAAAATTTATCATGATGCAGGATATTTGATAGCATCATTACGTCCTACTCCATTTTGTGATATATTGTTGAAAGATCTGTCACCAATGGAGTTTGCTGGAATATTTAAGTATTTTAAAGTTACAATAACTCATCGATTCCATGATTCTGTCTTTAATATTAAGAATTTAACACCAGTTGTTGTGTATCCTCCATCTCAATCTTACATCAATGAAAATGGAGATTCAAAACAAAAATCTTTAATGGATACTTTTGGCATACAGGATTATTGCTATATTGACAATCCTGATTTACTTACTCCTCAGCAAATCAAGACAAAGGCTGATGGTGCTATAAAAGCTTTTGAGGAAAGAAAGGACAATTTGGTAAAGCTGTTGGGGGATTATCATGATGTTTTTGAAAATTATGTTAAACGTACAGCAAATTTAATATACAATGAAAAAGATTAAAGTTTGTTATGTTATTTCCACTTTACAGAATTGTGGTCCTGTAAATATCTTGTATGGAATAGTCTCGAATATGGATTTTGATAAATTTGATATTACGATTTTGACATTTAATCCAGAAAAGCAGGATAGTAGAATAGAGGATTTTTATTCGTTACCATTGGCTGTAGTTAAACTAACGGAAACAAAGCATCTAGGTCCTTTGCAAATCTTTACAAGATTAAAGTGCGAGATAAATAAAATAAACCCTGATGTACTTCATGGTCATTGTCCTGGTAGTATGATGATGATACCTTTTTTAGGTAAGAAATATCACAAGGTATTTACTCCTCATAATTTCCCTGGTAAGCATATTCGCCTAATCTATGGTTTTAAAAAGGGAGTGGTTGTTGAGCTAATTCATAATCTAATGATTGGTAGGTATGAAAGAGTCATTTGTTGTTCTGAAAGTGTTTTGGCTGCATATAATCGACCAAATGATAAAAGATTTCTCGCTATACCAAATGGAACATCTATGCCAATGTGGAAAAGGAATCTCTCTGAAAAAGCAGAGTTGAGAAAAATGTTTCATTTTGAAAAAGATGTAAAGTATTTTGTTTATGTTGGTAGATTTGCATCCGGCAAGAATATTCCTATTCTTGCTGATACTTTTGACACATTGAATAGGAATGATATTAAGATCGTAATGGTTGGCACGGGACCGTTGTATGAGTATGTTAAGAATAAGGCTAGCAAAAATATAATATTAACAGGTTATACAACAAGAGTATCTGATTATTTGAAAGCTGCCGATTTTTATATTTCTACATCCGATTCAGAAGGAATGCCAAATACGTTATTGGAAAATATGTCCATTGGTAATCCTATGCTTTTGTCAACGATTCCTGCACATAAAGAAATATTAAGTAATTTCAAAGATAATGAGGTCGGCTTTTTGATAGACCAACATAATGTTGACGATATAAAAGACAGAATCAATTGTATATTAAAGTTAGATTCAGAAAGTGTAGCACACATTGAACAAGAAGTCTTCTTAAAAAAATATACATCAAAGGTTATGTCAGAAAAGTATCAGAAAGCATATAAAGAGTTATTAAGCAAGAATGTTTGAAGTAAAACATCACTGTTGTTTCAAAGATTGAATATTATTAGAGGAACATATACTTTCTATCGCTGTTAATGGTAAAAACTTTGATTCTTTTAAGGAATTACTAGATAAAGGACGTGGCGGTTACCTTACAATCTTAGAGTTTAAAGAGCTATGTGGAGATAATTGCCAAGTGAGTTATTGCTATAAGAATGGTTTTAATGTAGCTATACTTGATTTTTAGAATTATTTTTTAAGAAATAGATCAACCTTTGGAAATAGAATTTCCCTATAGTTCTGATTATTTTAATACGAGAAGGGAAGCAAAAGTATCTGCTATTCAAGATATTCAACGTATTAAAAAATCGGGTAGAAAAATAAAACTTTTATTGAAATGTTATGAACCGATTAGCGGATCCTTAGAATATTTAGATAGCCTTCTAACAACTGTTGGAAACAGAATAGAATCGGCATCCATTCCTAAATGGTTCAGAATATCAATATGAAGAGCTCTTAAAATCTTATAATATTCCATATACAGTTAGATAACGAATAATAATTTTAAAAATAATGAACGTAATAAAGACAAATATAGAGGGTGTGCTTATTATTGAACCACGCCTCTTCCGTGATGCTCGAGGTTACTTCTTTGAGAGTTTTAGCGAGCGAGAGTTTAAGGAGAAGGTTGAACCATTAGTTGGTTATCGTGTAGAATTCTGCCAGGACAACGAGAGTATGAGTTCTTATGGTGTGATGAGAGGCTTGCATTTCCAGAGACCTCCGTTTACTCAGAGTAAGTTGGTGAGATGCGTGAAGGGTAGAGTGCTGGATGTTGCTGTGGATATCCGCAAAGGGTCGCCAACATACGGTAAGCATGTGGCTGTGGAACTGACAGAGGATAATCATCGCCAGTTCTTTATTCCTAAGGGCTTTGCTCATGGTTTTGCTGTATTGTCAGAAACTGCGGTATTCCAGTATAAGTGTGATAATTTCTATCACCCAGAGGCTGATGGTGGCATCTCAATATTGGATGAATCTCTTGGTATTGATTGGCATATTCCTACTGAGCATGCTAATCTGAGTGATAAGGATACAAAACATCCTTTGCTAAAAGAATTTGATTCACCATTTACTTTCTAATTTTCGCTATGATAATTACTGCATCAATCGTGACCTATAAGACGGATCACGATGAACTTTTGAAGTGCATAGATTCTATGCGCAAGAACGGTATTGCACCTATTTATATAAGTGACAATTCACCAAGTGATGAACTTCGAGATTTCTGCTCTCAATTGGATGGGGTGGAGTATATCTTCAATCATGCCAATATGGGATATGGACCTGGGCATAATGTTGCCATTGGAAAGGCACAGGAAATACATGCCGATTACCATCTCGTTATCAATTCGGATGTTTATTTCGATGAGGGTGTTATCGCTAAGATAACTGAGTATATGGAGGCAAATAAGGATGTGGCTCAGTTGCAGCCTAAGCTGCTTTATCCTAATGGAAAACTGCAGTTGACGACTCGCCTTTTGCCTACTCCTTTCGACCTCATCTTCCGCAGATTTATGCCAAAGAAGCTGGGCGAGAAAATGAACTATCGTTATACATTGGAATTTTGGGATCACAAGACTCCTGCAAACATACCATATCATCAGGGAAGTTTCATGTTCTTCCGCTTGTCTGCATTCGATAAGGTGGGCTTGTTTGATGAGCGATACTTCATGTATCCTGAGGATATTGATATTACCCGTAGAATGCATAAGTATTATCGCACGATGTACTGGCCTATGGTTTCTGTGGTTCATGCGCATAGGGCTGCATCTTATAAGAGTAAGAAAATGCTGAAGATTCACATGGAGAATATGGTGAAGTACTTCAATAAATGGGGCTGGTTCTTTGATAAGGAACGTTCTGAATGGAACAAGAAACTCTTGAAGGAACTGGGCTATAAGAAATAATTTTGTTTGTGTAAATTTGAAAATCTAGTATGAACTATATTATCACTGGCGGTACCGGCTTCATCGGTACCCATCTTACAAATTTGATTAAGGAGCGTTATCCTAACGCCCAAGTATATAACCTCGACATCGTTAAGCCTGGTACACCTAATCCGGTAGTAAAGGATTACAAGCCAGCTTTGCGTGATGGTCAGAAGTTGCAGTCTAATTTCATCGAGTATGATATCCGCAAGCCTATAGAGAATTTGCCATTTACTCCTACTGAGGACGATGTGATCTTCAACTTTGCTGCAGTTCATCGTACTCCTGGTCATGAGGATCATGAATATTTCGAAACGAATATCCGTGGTGCAGAGAATGTGGTGGCGTTTGCTGAGAAGTGGAATATCAAGAAGATTGTGTTTACTTCTAGTATTGCACCATATGGTGCTGCAGAGGAGTTGAAGAAGGAGACGACTTTGCCAACTCCTAATACTGCATACGGTATCTCTAAGTTGGTAGCAGAGAAGATTCATGAGAAGTGGCAGAATGGAGATGCTGCTCATCGCCAGCTCACTATCGTTCGCCCTGGTGTGGTATTCGGAAAGGGTGAGAATGGTAATTTCACCAGATTGTATTGGGCTATCCGTGGTCATAAGTTTGCTTACCCTGGCAGAAAGGATACCATCAAGGCGTGTATCTATGTAAAGGAATTGGTGCGCTTCATGCTATATCGACTGGAGCATCATGAGCATGGTGTTGAGTTGTATAACTGTTGCTTTGAGCCTGCTTATACTATTCAGCATATTGTTGAGGCTATGAAGAAGGTAACAGGTTTGACTCAGTTTGTGCCTGATATTCCTAACTGGGTTATCATGCCTATGGCAAGAGCTGCTATGCTTCTTGGCTCACCAATGGGTATCTGTCCTGCGAGAGTAAAGAAACTCCAGATTTCTACTAATATCTGTGGTGAGAAGTTGAAGAACTGCGGTTATCAGTTTAAGTGGAGCTTCGAGGAAGCTCTTGCTGACTGGTTCGAGGATAATGACAGACAGGGTTTAAAATAATAATCAATAAATATGAAAGGAATCGTATTAGCAGGTGGTAGCGGTACACGTTTGTATCCTATCACAAAGGGTATCAGCAAGCAGCTGATTCCTATCTTTGATAAACCGATGATATATTATCCTATCTCGGTATTGATGTTGGCTGGTATCCGTGAGATTCTGATTATCTCAACACCATTCGACTTGCCTGGTTTCAAGCGATTGCTTGGTGATGGTAGCCAGTTCGGAGTGAAATTTGAGTATGCTGAGCAGCCTTCACCAGATGGCTTGGCACAGGCATTCATCATCGGTGAGAAGTTTATCGGCGATGATTCTGCTTGTCTCGTATTGGGTGACAACATCTTCTATGGTGCAGGATTGAACCAAATCTTGGCAAAGGCTGTTGCTGACGCAGAGCAGAATGACAAGGCTACCGTCTTCGGTTATCGGGTAAGCGATCCTGAACGATATGGCGTGGCTGAGTTTGATGGGCAGGGCAATTGTCTGAGCATCGAGGAGAAGCCAGAGCATCCTAAGAGTAACTATGCTGTGGTTGGCTTATACTTCTATCCTAACAAGGTGGTGGAAGTAGCCAAGCATATCAAGCCTTCTGCTCGTGGTGAGTTGGAAATCACAACGGTGAACCAGGAGTTCCTGAAGGATAAGGAGCTGAAGGTTCAGACCATGGCAAGAGGATTTGCCTGGCTTGATACCGGAACCCATGATTCTCTTTCTGAGGCATCCACCTTTATCGAGGTCTTGGAGAAGCGCCAGGGCTTGAAGGTAGCTTGCTTAGAAGGTATCGCATACCGACAGGGTTGGATTACGGCTGAGAAACTTCGTGAGGTGGCACAACCTATGCTCAAAAATGATTATGGAAGATATCTGCTTTCGATATTGGATGAAGGTCATCAAACATTAAAGAAGAATTTGGAATACTAGGTCATGAATATTTTAGTAACAGGTGCTAACGGTCAGCTTGGAAATGAAATGCGCATCGTTAGCCAAAATACAACAGATCATTATATCTTTACTGATGTCAATCAGGTAGAAGGTTTAGAAACCACCTATCTTGATATCACCGATATGGATGCCATCCGCAAGATGGTGAAGGAGAATGATGTGAAAGCCATTGTGAATTGTGCAGCATGGACCAATGTGGATGCCTGCGAGACTGATGAGAAACTGGCAGCATTGGCAGAAAAGCTCAATGCGGAGGCTCCTGAGAATCTGGCTAAGGCGATGAAGGAGGTGGATGGACTGCTCATCCAAATCTCTACAGATTATGTCTTTGGTAAGGAACCTTATAATGTGCCATGTAATCCTGACCAGAAGGGAACTCCTACTGGCGTATATGGAATAACGAAACTTCATGGTGAACAGAAGATTATGGCTGCTGGCTGTGATTATGTGATTATCCGTACGGCTTGGTTGTATTCTGAGTTTGGCAAGAACTTCTGCAAGACGATGCTTAACTTAACGGCAACCAAGCCTCAGTTGAAGGTTGTCTTCGACCAGTGTGGTACTCCTACATACGCACTCGATTTGGCTAATGCCATCATCACCATATTGGATAAGGTAAAGGCTGCCCAGAGCAAGGATGAATATGTTGGAGTATATCATTTCTCAAATGAGGGTGTCTGCTCCTGGTATGATTTCACCCAGATGATTGCAAGAATCGCCGGTCATACGGAATGCGATATCCAGCCATGCTATAGCTCGGAGTATCCTTCTCCTGTAACCCGTCCGGCTTATTCCGTATTGGATAAGCGAACCATCAAGGATACCTTTGGTGTTAAGGTTCCGTATTGGGTGGATTCATTAGAAAAATGTATTGCTAATCTTAAAAAGAAATAATTGAAATGAAGAATATCATTATCACGGGCGGTGCTGGTTTCATCGGCTCACA
>ERZ859732.234-NODE-234-length-23461-cov-4.258395_pt1 | contig 23461 bp, 17 predicted proteins | sample MGYA00510123_ERZ859732 | MGnify/ENA primary metagenome ERZ859732 (study PRJEB30046, sample SAMN00715133) | human gut metagenome | study: EMG produced TPA metagenomics assembly of the A metagenome-wide association study of gut microbiota in type 2...
GAACGACAGACAGAGAACAAGATGATAGACAGAGCAACAGTAGACCGAATAAAAGACGCAGCCAACATCGTGGAGGTTGTGTCCGAGTTTGTGACGCTTCATAAAAGCGGCGTAAACTATAAGGGACTGTGCCCTTTCCACAACGAGAAGACCCCGTCGTTCTTTGTGTCGCCCACACGCGGCACCTACCATTGCTTCGGATGCGGCAAGGGAGGAACCCCCCTAAACTTCATCATGGAGCATGAGCAGATGACCTACCCCGAGGCCCTGAGGTGGCTTGCCAACAAATATCACATCGAGATCCATGAGCGCGAGCTGAGCAACGAGGAGAAGGAGGAGGAGAGCAAGCGCGAGAGCATGTTCATCGTGAACGAGTGGGCTGCCAGCTATTTCAAAGACCAGCTACGCAACACACACGATGGCGTGGCCATAGGCATGCAATATTTCCGCTCACGAGGCATACGCGACGACATCATAGAGAAATTTCAGTTGGGCTACGACCCCAACGACCGCTACGCCCTTGCCAACACAGCCCGCACGAAGGGTTATAAGGACGAGTTCATTCTTGCCACAGGCATCTGCTACCGCAACGACCACGGCGATCTCATCGACCGCTACGCCGGACGTGTGATCTTTCCGTGGATAGGCGTGAGCGGCAAGGTGGTGGGCTTCGGCGGACGTGTGCTCGACTCGCGCACCAAGGGCGTGAACCAGAAATATGTCAACTCGCCGGAGAGCGAAATCTACCACAAGGACCGCGAGCTCTACGGTTTATACCAGGCAAAGAAAGCCATAGCCAAGGAAGACCGCGTGTTCATGGTGGAAGGCTATACCGACGTCATAGCCATGCACCAGTGTGGCATCGAGAACGTGGTTGCCAACTCGGGCACGGCGCTCTCCCTGCACCAGATCCATATCCTTCACCGCTTCACGTCAAACATAACGCTGCTCTACGACGGCGATGCCGCTGGCATACACGCTGCCTTAAGAGGCACCGACATGTTGCTGTCGGAAGGCATGAACCTCAAGGTGTTGCTGCTGCCCGACGGCGACGACCCCGACTCGTTCGCACGCAAGCACACAGCTGCCGACTTCAAGAAATATATCGAGGAGAACCAGACCGACTTCATGGAGTTTAAGACCGACCTGTTGCTCAAGAACGAGCGCGATCCGCTGAAACGCTCCGAGGCCATCAACTCGATCGTGAGGAGCATCTCGCTCGTGCAAGACCAGATCTTGCGCGACACCTACCTGCACGAGTGTGCCATGCGGATGAGCATGAACGAGGCGACGCTCATCAACACCATGAACAAGTTCATACGCGACGGCCGCGACCGCATGAACCCCCAACAGCAGCAAGCAGGGCAACAGACATCGCCCGAGCCACCACGCGCAAATGCACCGCAGCAGCTCACGGTGGCCACGCCGCTGCAACAGGCGTCGAAGGTGGAGCGCATGCTCGTGAAGATGGTCATACGCAACGGCAACGACGTTATCTACCGCAACGTGGAAGATGCCGACGGCAACCTCATAAACCTCAACGTGGCACAATATCTGGCTTACAACCTCAGCATCGACGGGCTGCATCTTGAAAACCCCACGTTTGAGCGCATCCTGAACGAGGCGGTGGCACACTCGGCTGACGAGGGGTTCCAGGCAGAACAGTTCTTCATTCACCACGAAGACATAGAGATAAGCAAGATAGCCACCAGCCTGACGGCAGAGCGTTACCAGCTGTCGCCCACAGCCCTTGCTGCCGATGCCCCGATGAACGAGCAAGACCGCTTGGCAAGAGAGGCAACACGCATTGACAATGTGCGCAACCAGCTTGAGCATCTGCTCAACGATTTCAGAATGGACTATATCGAGCACCACCTCAAGGAGCTGCAACAAAAGATCAAGACAGCCACCAATGGTCCTGCCGACGAGCTAATGAAGCTCATGGCAGAATATAAGGACACTCAGGAGCTGCGCAACAAGCTTGCGCGAATGTTGGGCAACAACATCGTCGTCTAAAGCATTTTTCCACAAACACCACATATTCATCTTAGCGACAATCATTTATGGAACCCGTTATAATAATTCTCGTCTATGCCCTCATCATAGCCTTCGTCTTCTACAAGAGTTGGAAAGACCGCAAGAAGGCGAAAGCAGGACGGGCTGTGTTCCTTGACAGCCTGCAAGACAAGATGGCGGTCATCAGCAACGCCTTGGCTGAGATAAACGTCAACGGCAAATGGGAGGTGACGAAAGAGAAGGAGGAGGCAACCATGAGCTTTCAGTATCAGGGCGGCTATTTCTCCTTCGAGATCAGCAAGCAAGGCAACACAGCACGCATTGTCTACCCCTTCTTCTACGGCAAGAGCATTGTCGACATCCTGAGCCTTCGCACGTTCATAAACAAGATAAACCAGAGCTGCGGCCTGGCAGAGGTGGTCTACTCTTGCGACACCGACAAGGCAGAGGCCGACCTCCACATCATCGTCGGACTGGCAATCACCAGCGCTCTCAACGGCGATGTGCTCATGCTCTACCTCAACGACATCTTCAGCTGCCGCAACATGGTCATGAGCGAGGTGGAAGAGGTGTGCCGATACAACAGGAAGGGCCATTACACCGACTTTGAAGAGAGCTTCGTGAAGGAGTCGTATGAGAACAAGCTGCTCTCTGAGGGTGAGATAAAGACACAGGACGCACCCAAACAAGCCCACTACACCCCCTCACAGCGTCCGCTCCTCGGCAACATCCTGCGCGACACGTTGGGCATAAAGCCTCACGAGGTGCTGAGCCTCATGGTGACACACGGCGACAAGACGGTAGAGGAGGTTGCCCACTACAGCATTATGGACTACGACCTCACGCTGCCGCTCATCAAGGACAAGCAGTTTAAGGGCCAACAGGCGCAAGCCACCTTATTATACAAAGAGGATGGCGACAACAAGCCCACACGCATGGTCTCCATTGCCATGATGAGCCGCTCATCCGACAACGAGGCGCTCTACATAAGGATGAGCATGACGCTCTTGCCACAACGCATACAGCCCCTCCACCCCGCCTGCGACGAGGAGGCAACGAAGCCCAAGAGCGTTGTCTTCACAATAGCCTATGACCTCATGGAGGAGCCACAGATAAAGGCAAAGTTCACATACCTATGGAAGGAGGTCGTGGCAACAAAGAAGGAGGGTGGCACCATGCCCGACGACATACACCAGGCGTTGCTGTGGGAAGCGTTCTCCGAGCAAGAGGCTTATCTCTACTATCAGGGCACGCGCTTCTTCTACCAGAAACGTTATGCCGAGGCGTTGCCGTGGCTGAACAGCGCCTACGACATCTTGAAGGAGCAGCTTAAGCACGAGAAAAGCAAAAACCTCTACTCGTTCTTTGAGCTTTGTTACCTCTTGGGCTGTAGCTATTACATCTTGCGGCAGTTTAAGATGGCTTGCTACTTCTTGGGCATGATCAACGGCTTGCAGTGGGGACGCTTCCAGCGCGACTACGCCAACGCCCTTGTCATGGCCGACGACGTGAGAGCCATGTCTTATATCGACTCGCGCATAAACGACCTTGAAGGCGAGATATCCATGGGCACGGACGATGACGACGACGATGACGACGACAGCATCTTACCCTCCGACAATCTTGACGACAAGAAGGAGAGCCTTAAGATGTTGACATGTCTGAAGGCGCATCTTCTTGTCAACATCTACCACTTTGACGAGGCAGAGGCCCTTCTGCAACAGCTCGTCAAACAGCCCAACAACAAAAGGGCGGTCGAGGAGCTTGAACGTCTGCGCAAGGAACGCAAGCGCAAGGAAGACCAGGACCTTAACGACATGATCAACGGCAACATTAAACCCGCCGATGATGACATGCCCATGTGATGAGACAACAAACAGGAAACAAAATCAACAAAAAAAGACATGTATTATATAGAAAAAACTTTTGAGATATCGGCAAGCCACAAGCTCACGCTCAGCTACAGAAGCAAGTGTGAGAACCTGCACGGCCACAACTGGAAGATAACCGTCATGTGCAAGGCAGAGACGCTCGACGAAAACGGCATGGTTGTCGACTTCAGCGTCGTGAAGAAACGCATACAGGAGAAGCTCGACCACAAGAACCTCAACGACATTCTGCCCTTCAACCCCACAGCCGAGAACATGGCGCGATGGATCACGGAGCAGGTGCCCCATTGCTATTGCACCATTGTGCAAGAGAGCGAGGGCAACGTGGCAAAATATTGCATAGATTAACCCACCCTCTTTTTTGTGCTTGTTATGAAGATAAACGAAATATTCTATTCGCTACAAGGCGAGGGACGCAACACAGGCCGTGCCGCCGTGTTCGTGCGTTTCTCGGGCTGTAACCTCAAATGTCCGTTCTGCGACACCCTCTTCAGCAGCTATCGCGAGATGAGCAACGACGACATCGTGGAAGCGATAAAGCAATATCCCGCACGACTCGTCATCCTGACAGGAGGCGAGCCCACGCTACAGGTGGACAAGCCGCTCGTAGACCTGCTCCACGCCAACGGCTACGAGATTGCCATGGAGAGCAACGGCACGCGCCAGCCTGTCGACGGAATAGACTGGTTCACCTGCTCACCCAAGGAGCATGTGACGGTGACACGCTGCAACGAGCTGAAATGTCTGTTCGACGGCAACGCCGACAACGTGAGCGACCACGGCATCACAGCCGACTATTATTATCTGCAACCCTGCGATGTTGGCGATGCCGCACGCAACGCTGCCATCACCGCCGCCTGTGTGGAATATATAAAGCAGCATCCAAAATGGCGACTGTCGCTACAGACCCATAAGCTTATCGACATCAAATAAGACGATGTTCTACATTCACTGGACCATAGCGCTCATCTACGTCCTTTTGGTCGTAGTGTCCATCGTTGCCGTTCTCATGGACAACAAGCAGCCGGCAAAGACGATGGCATGGATTCTTGTGCTCATGTTCCTGCCGCTTATAGGCTTCGTGTTCTATTTCTTCTTTGGCCAGAACACAAGGCGCAACAGGATGATCAGCCAGCGAAGCCTGGACCAGTTGTCGAAACGCTCCATGCTCGAGTTTGTGGAACAGAAAGACCTGCACATACCCGACCGCTACAGCACCCTCATGCACCTCTTTGCCAACCAGAGACTGTCGCTGCCGTTCAAGGACAACGAGGTAGAGATCTACACCTCGGGCTACGAGTTCTTCCCTGCCCTCTTGGCCGCCATTGCCGGGGCCAAACACCACATCCACCTCGACACCTACATCTTTGAAGACGATGCCTTGGGCCGCCTCGTCGCCGATGCCCTCATCGCCAAGGCCGAGCAGGGCGTGGAGGTGCGCCTCATCTACGACGATGTGGGCTGTTGGAAGGTACGCTCACAGTTTTTTGAAGACATGCGCGAAGCGGGCATCGATGTACATGCCTTCATGCCCGTTAGGTTTCCTGCGTTCACGAGCAAGGTCAACTATCGCAACCACCGCAAGCTGTGCGTCATCGACGGCACGACGGCGTTCATTGGCGGCATGAACATAGCCAAGCGTTATGTGTCGGGACGCGGGCATCAGCCATGGCGCGACACCCACTTGCGCATAAGGGGCGGCGCCGTCTATGCCGTGCAGAGAGCGTTCCTCGTCGACTGGTATTTTGTGGACCGCACACTCATCAACAGTCGCTCCTACTATCCGCCCGTCCCCTTCGCCATCAGCAACAACTGTCTGGCACAGGTCGTGACGAGCAGTCCGATAGCCATGTGGCCCGACATCATGCAAGGCTATGTGCGCATCTTGCTCGAAGCCCGCCAGTATGTTTATCTTGAGACACCCTATTTTCTCCCCACCGACCCCGTGCTCTTCGCCATGCGCACAGCTGCCATTGCAGGTGTCGACGTGCGCCTCATGGTGCCGCGCCACAGCGACGCGAAGCTGGTTGAGTGGGCAAGCACGTCCTACATTCGCGAGGCCATAGAGGCAGGCGTCAAGATCTGCTTCTACGAAGATGCCTTCAACCACAGCAAGCTGCTCATCTGCGATGACATGCTGTGCAGCTGTGGCTCCACCAACGTCGATTTCCGTAGCTTCGAAAACAATTTCGAGTCAAACATCTTCTTCTACGACCATGACCTCACCATGCGTCTCAAGCAGGTGTTCCTCGACGACCTCACCCATTGCACCGTTGCCGAGACCACAGCCGACCTCCCCCACACACCTTTCTACACTCGTCTTTGGCAAGCATCGGCCCGTCTTCTGTCGCCATTGCTTTAAAATAGTCATCGCATCTCGGGCGAGGTACGCATGTACCTCGGTCGGGGTACGCATGTACCTCGGTCGGGGTACACATGCACCTCGGTCGGAGTACGATAACCTAACGGTTCTTTTCGCACAACTTTCAGCTTCCTTTCAAACAACAATTGAGCCTTCATAAACCGCTCAAGCTATAATAGATTGCCTTTATTATAAAAAGCCAGAAGAAACATATTATTATAAAAATACAGAAAATCAGTATGACATAAAAGAAAATAGATAATCAGTTTTTGCCCTGTCGCATAAAAAAAGCTTACGCCATCAAGGACCATTAGCATCCTCAACGGCGTAAGCCTTTTTTACCTTTTTACTTTTTTACCTTTTTACCTTTAAAAGCCTTTTTACCTTTAAAAGTTTTACCTCTTCTTTCTGTTCGCACGCTGTTCGCGATATTTAGCTTTCTGTCGTGCAGAACCGCTACCATGGGCTCCGGTGATGTATTTCTTCTTTTTGGCTTTGGTCTTAACCTTGCCATCATCAGCCGGACGGTTAGATGCGCCGCCGCGTCCCCACGACAAGCCCCCACCGGCAATAATTGCGTCTATATCGTCGCCTTTGCTCATAATTGTTTTTTTAGAATTAATGATGGAACAAGCGCACACCAGTGAATGCCATGGCGATGCCATACTTGTCGCAGGTGTCGATAACATTGTCATCGCGCACCGAGCCACCGGCCTGAGCAATAAACTCTACGCCGCTCTTGTGGGCACGCTCAATGTTGTCGCCGAAGGGGAAGAACGCGTCAGAGCCGAGAGCCACGCCACGGTTCTGAGCAATCCATGCCTTCTTCTCTTCCATGGTCAGCACCTCGGGCTTCTCCTTGAAGAACATCTGCCATGTGCCGTCGCGCAGCACGTCCTCATGGTCCTCAGAGATGTAAACGTCGATGGTGTTGTCGCGGTCGGCGCGGCGAATGCCGTCAACGAACGGGAGGTTCATAACCTTCGGGTGCTGACGCAGCCACCAGATGTCGGCCTTGTTGCCAGCCAGGCGTGTGCAGTGGATACGGCTCTGCTGTCCTGCGCCGATGCCGATAGCCTGTCCGTCCTTGACATAGCACACCGAGTTCGACTGAGTGTACTTCAGCGTGATGAGCGAGATGATAAGGTCGCGCTTTGCCTCGTCTGTGAACACCTTGTTCTGTGTGGGTATGTTCTCAAACAGAGCGGGATCATCGAGCTTCACCTCGTTGCGTCCCTGCTCGAAGGTCACGCCAAACACCTGCTTGTGCTCAATGGGGTCAGGACGATAAGCGGGATCGATCTTTATAACGTTGTATGTGCCCTTGCGCTTGTCTTTAAGAATTTGAAGCGCCTCAGGAGTAAAGTCGGGGGCAATCACGCCGTCGCTCACCTCACGCTTGATCAGCGTAGCAGTAGCAACATCGCAGGTGTCGCTCAGAGCCACGAAGTCGCCGTAAGAGCTCATGCGGTCAGCGCCGCGTGCGCGGGCATAGGCACAAGCGAGGGGTGACAGCTCAACCTTCACGTCGTCAACGAAATAGATCTTCTTCAGCGTGTCGCTCAAGGGCAGGCCGATGGCGGCGCCAGCAGGCGACACATGCTTGAAGGAAGCGGCGGCAGGCATGCCTGTTGCCTCTTTCAGTTCTTTCACAAGCTGCCATGAGTTGAGCGCATCAAGAAAATTGATGTAGCCTGGACGGCCGTTGAGCACTTCAATGGGCAGTTCGCCCTCGTCCATGTAAATGCGCGAGGGTTTCTGGTTGGGATTGCATCCGTACTTTAATGCTAATTCTTTCATATTGTGGATATTGGAGAAATCTACGTTTTTATTTCCATTTGCAAAATTACTGCTTTTCCATGATATATGCAAACACGTTACCATTTGTTGCTTATGTTTCAACATTTTTTTAAGAAAAGTCAAGCGAAGAGGGTGAAAAGAGATGAAAAATGCAAGTTTATACAAGTTCTTTTCAGTGGCCGGCGGTTTGTTTGCAGCAATGTTGAAAATCATTTGCGCGAAAGCCAAAGATGTTGTAATTTTGCACTCTGCTAACAGCGCTTTGTCTGTGGATGGAACGATTAAAGCACCAGAAAAAGGGAAAAAGGAAAAGCTTTGAGACATAAAAAAGAAGAAAAGAGGAAAAGAAAAAAGCAAGACAAAGCGAGGAAAAGCGAAAGCATTGAAAAAACATTGAAAAAGCATAGAAAAAACAAAACGAAAAACAAGAAAACAAACCAACGATGTCAGAAAACAGAAACAAGAAGGGAGAGCTGCTGAAGAAGAGGCCGTCGGCAGTGTTGTCGCTCATGCCCATCGCCGTGCTGGTGATCATGCTCATTGCCACGATCAAAGCCTTCGGCAGCGATGCCCTGAGCGGTGCATCACAGATAACGCTCCTCACGGTGTCGGCGCTGTGTGTGCTCATAGGCATGGGCTACCTCAACGTGCCATGGGCGAGCTTTGAGAAAGCCATAACGAAGAATGTGGCGAGCGTGTCGAGCGCACTGGTCATACTGTTGCTCATTGGCGCTCTCGGCGGCACATGGATGGTGAGCGGCGTGGTGCCCACGCTGATCTATTATGGCGTGCAGACCATACACCCCGACATCTTCCTTGCCTCCACCTGTGCCATCTGTGCCTTGGTGAGCGTCATGACCGGCTCGTCGTGGACAACCATTGCGACCATAGGCATAGCCCTCATGGGCATTGGACGTGCGCAGGGCTTTGGCGACGGATGGGTGGCAGGAGCCATTATCAGCGGTGCCTACTTTGGCGACAAGATCTCGCCGCTGAGCGAGACCACCACTCTTGCCTCGGGCAGCCTTGGCGTGCCTCTGTTCAAGCACATTCGTTACATGCTCGTCACAACCGTGCCGTCGATGGTCATCACGCTCATTCTCTTCACCGTCGCCGGTCTGCTCTACGACACCAGCGGAAGCCAAGACATAGAGACATTCACACGCGCCCTCGACGGACGCTTCAACATCACGCCGTGGCTGCTGCTCGTGCCTGTGCTCACGGGTGTGCTCATTGCGCGTCGCACGCCGCCCGTTATTACCCTCTTCCTCTCGGCTCTCATGTCGGTGGTTGCAGGACTGGTGTTTCAGGAAGGTGTGCTCAGCGACATCGATCCGTCGCTGTTTAAGGCATCGATGATAAGCCTCTATGGCAGCACCTCCGTCCACACCGACAGCGCCATGCTCACCGACCTGGTGGCCACACGAGGCATGGGCGGCATGATGTCGACCATCTGGCTCATCGTCTGCGCCATGTGCTTTGGCGGCACCATGGCAGCTGCAGGCATGGTGGGCGGCATCACGCGTCTGTTCATACATCTCATCAAGGGCCGCACATCGCTCGTGGGCTGCACCGCCGCTACGGGTCTCATGCTCAACGTGGCGATAGCAGACCAGTATCTGTGCATCTTGCTCACGGGCAACATGTTCAAGGATGTCTTTGACCGTGAGGGCTATGAGCGCCGACTGCTCAGCCGCACCACGGAAGACTCGGTCACGGTGACCTCGGTGCTGGTGCCGTGGAACACCTGCGGCATGACGCAGAGCACGGTGCTCGGCGTGCCCACCTTCACCTATCTGCCTTTCTGCTTCTTCAACATCATATCGCCCATCATGAGCGTGGTTGTGGCCGCCCTGGGTTACAAGATTTTTAAGTGTGACAATGTGGAGGTTGAAGAATAGTCTTTTAAAAACTGTAAGCAAGGAAACGATGTTTTAAATTTTATAAGACCTTCGCTTCAAAGCGTTTAAAGCCCACAGCAAGAGCTTTGCCAGAAACATTGGTGAGGCGCAATTTTGAGGCTTTAAGATTGCCAATGCTCGGGTCGGCGCATATCATGGTTGAGCCATCAGCAGAGGGCTTGAGGGCGATGGGGCGCCACTTGCCGTTGGTGAACAGCTCAAGATGCATGGCAGACGTCAAAGACGCACCAGGGTCTTCAACAGTCGCATTGCTGCTTCCGAGGTCAAAGGCAAAGTGAGTGAAGATAACGTTCTGGTCGGCGGTGATGGTTATGCTGCCACCATCTTGCCAGTTCACAATCTCATTAGATGGTGCTACCTTCATGATGTCGTCATCTGCCGATAGAGGCAGCATGCTCAGTTGCGGCACATCGCTCTCCATGGTGAATGGCATCTGTTGTGTCGGCATGTTGAGGTTCTTATGCTGTGTGGTGTTGTATGTCTCCACTGCTTGAGAGAACAGCTTGTCTATAGTTGGCAGCAGCACCTTTGTGCCTATTTTTATGCCTGGCTGATGAGCATGGCGCACCGTGGCGTTGGCAGCCAAGTCGGCCATTATCGTCTGCAGCGCACGGGCATGACGATATTTCTCTTCTATAGCTGTTGTGCAGTCCTTATCTTTCACAGCGAGTGCCATCTCGCACACCGCCACACCATCGTCGGCAAGGTTCTTGCCTTGCAGCAGCCACGGGCGCAGCTCCTTCACGAGCAGCGGGTCACTCTTGTCGGCAAGCAGCAGGTCACAAGCCACACGCAGGTCGGCACATGCAGCCAGCAAACTGTCAACTGCCTGCTTGTCGCCACCCAAAGCCTTGTCGGCAACAGACTGTAGCTCCGTGCCCTCCTCGCGGCGGAACCCATGTCCGTTAGGTCCGAGATCCTTGTTGTAGAGAGCAAAGGTGCGCAGGGCGTGGGCGTTTGAAGGCAGCAGACGGGCAACAGCCTGCTCCCAGTTGCGGTCGGGGTTATAGGCCCGCATGTTCCATGTGTAGTCGGCAATGCCGTGGAGCGAGATCTTTGAAGCCTCAGCATGCTCCATGGGGTTCGACACGAAGCCGGCAAGGAGCGGTGCGATGTCGGTGCCGTTGCCATAGGCAGGACCAAGGAGTATGCGGTCGCGCACATAGTCGCTCACGGGGAAGTTCCACCACAGATAGGCCTTTCGTCCGATCCTGCTGTTTATCCATTCCATCGACTCGCGGTCAATGTCGGCCACCACGGCGTTGCCCGTCCACATGATGTCCACATCCTTGTCGAGCTGTGAGCCGAGCGTGCGCAGATACCTGTCATCGTCGGTGCTCCACGACCTATTGTAGATGGTGGGACACATCATGAGCGGTGTCACGTCGCTGTGTTTGTGAATGAAGACGCGGTTGACATGGTTCAGCAGGGCAGCCTGACGGACTGGGTCGGTGCCGTCGCCGCTGATGTCATCGAAGAACACGGCAAAGGAGCGCACGCCAAGCTTATACACGCTCTCAAGCTTTGCCACGAGCGTGTCGCGGTCGGCATCGTTCCACCTTATATCCACGCCAGGGTGTATGGCCCAACAGAAGTTGACGCCGTGCTCGCGGGCATAGTTCGCCAGCTCACTTATGCGTTGTGCCTCCTCCACAGGATAAGGCATGCGCCAGCGGTGGCGGTGGTAGAGGTCGTCCTTGGGACCATAGATATAGGTGTTAAGCTTGTTACGGCCATAAAAATCGATCTGTCGGAGACGTGCCTCATGGCTCCACGGGGTGCCATAGAAGCCCTCAACGGTGCCACGGAAGCGCACGTCGGGCCAGTCGGTCACGGTGCCGCGCTCCAGCTGTGACGTCTCAGCCACCGACTGCAAGAGCGACTGCACGCCATAGAACAGTCCTTGCTCGTCGGCACCGACGATGGTCACGCCTCGCTCATCGGCAGAGAGCCAGTAGGCCTCGGCACGCTTCGGCACCTTGGCAGCCTGTTTCTTCGTGCAGCGGTCGCCCTTCACGCCGAGCGTTATGACAAACGCAGCCTCACGGTCTTCATGCGTAGCTTTGGGCATGCCGTCGCGCAAGGCCTTCACGGCGAAGGAGTTGCTGCGTGCCGCATCGGTCTGCACACGCCATGTGTCGGGCAGCCTCATCATCGCCGTTCCGCCCTTCGAGGGTCGTGCAATCTGTTGTGGAACGGGGTTTATACGGTCAAACTGTGCCCATGCTGTCTGTGCCGACAGGGCAGCAAGAGCCGTTACGATAAGTGTGTGTCGCTTGTTTAGGAATGACATTTTTGTTTGTGGGTTTAGGTGAAAATTAATTATAAGTTTCTTATAAGCACATTATGCTTCTGCAAAAATACAACTTTTTCACGACTTTCCCATCTTTCACATCCACTTATCTTGTTATGAAAACACAAGGCACAGAATAAAAGTTGCAGAAATGTTTGGCATAAAAAGTTTTATTTAGTAGCTTTGCAGCTATCTTTTATTTTAAAACGCAACCTGAAACACATTATAAATTCATAAATAACAAAACATTATCGCTTATGAAGAGACATCTACTACTTTTATTTGCCATGCTCATGGCAACGTTGTCCCTCTCGGCTGCCACGAAGACATGGTCGTTCGAATGGAACAAAGGGCCGAAAGACGCTGGAGCACAAGGCTTCTACAACTTCGGTACATCGTTTGTAGAGAAATCGTTCTATGAAGCCGAGCTGAACGGCGTGACATGGAACATCAAATCGGATGGTACCATGAAATATGCCTACACAGCCTCCTTGGGACAAACCATTGGCACAGCTACATCAGTTTCCGACTACACCGAGCTCTGGACAAGCGGCATATCAGGCAAGATCAAAGCCGTGCGCGTGAAGGCTCAGACAAAGTCGAAATCAACAAACACCGCCGACCTGTCGGTAAAGGTGAACGGCGTAGAATATAATTGTGGCGACAAGACCACGGCTGAGCTGACAAGCAGTCTGGCAGAAAACGAGTTTATGGCTACCGATGACGGTCAGGAGGGCAAGATCGTCATTGCCATTAAGCCCACAGGCACCAGCCGCAGTACCTTACATATAAAGAAGATCGAGGTCGACTATGAGGAGATAGAATCGTCTGTTCCCGCTCCACTGTTTAGTCTTGCTTCAGGCTCTTACGACGAGGCACAGAGCGTGGCGTTGAACGTGGAGGGAGCCGAAGCCGGCACCTACGACGTGTTCTACACCACCGACGGCAGCAACCCACGCGTTGAGGGTGGCACACGCAAGGAACCTTGCCGTCGACGGCTTTGCCGTGGTGCAGGACGACCCCACAGCCGCTGAGCCTATCAACATCTTCGAGGGCGAGAGCATTGCCTTCCATGACCTCTCGGCAGGAGCTCCAGAGAGCGTGCAGTGGACCTTCCCCGGAGGCGACATAACGGCATCGGCAGAGACCGACCCCGTGGTAACATACACCAAGGCGGGCACCTACGATGTGACGCTCACCGTGAAACGTGGCGAGGAGAGCAACACCTTGAAGCGCGAAGCGTTCGTCATCGTGTCGAAGAAGGCGCCCACGGCTCTCATCGGTCTGCCCGAAGAGGGCTATCTGTCACCCTTCGTCGGCACCTTCGTGCCACTGAACGTGCCCGTGACCTTCCGCGACCTGTCAAAGGACATGCCCACAGCTTGGGAGTGGCAGTTCCAGAATGCTGACAAGGAGACGAGCAACGAGCAGAACCCCACCGTGACCTTCGTAAAGGCCGGCACCGTGAGCGTGGGACTGAAAGCAAGCAACGAGGCTGGCTCATCGGTGGACCAGCTCAACTATGCCATCCAGGCTGGCGGAGCACAGTATGTGTGGAACATCGCGACTGAGGAAAACAACGATCTGAAGAAGATTGGACTGAGCTTTTATGGCAACTATGCCGGCAGCAACTGGCTTGCGCTCGACAAGTTTGCAGAGAAATATAAGGCACCGCTGGCTGACGCCACGGTCGACGAAGTGGCTGTCTATTTTGCTTCTACCACTACCGTATCGCCCGATGCCGACATCACCCTCACGGTGAACAGCGTGACGGAGAAGGGTGAGCCTGGTGAGGTGTTGGCAACGGCAAGCATGAAGGCAAGCGAGCTGAAATATGACGCTGAGAACGTTTTGGCAACCAACTTCAAACTCAACAAGAAGGTGGAGCTGAAGAAGGGTCAAGAGTTCTTCGTTGTCATTGGTCCTTTCCCCAACAACACGCTTGAGGAGTCGCCCTACACCTCCGATGACATCGCCATTCTCTGTTACCGTCGCGCCGAAGGTGGCCTCGCCTCTACATGGCATTATGCCGAGGATCAAGACGAGAGCACAGGTCAGGGACTTGGCACATACCAGTGGTTCCAGAACACCGATGACCCCACATCCATGGCTGTGGCACCCATCATCAACTACGGTGTGGGCACATCGGGCATCGACACCATTGGTGCCGACAAGTCATCAGCCAACGCTCCTGTCGCCATCTACACCATCGACGGCATGAAGGTTGAGAAGCCCGCCAAGGGTGGCATCTATATCATGCGCCTTGCTGATGGCAGCAGTCGCAAGGTTATGATGAGATAAAGCCTCAAACAAGCATGAAAAAAATGCATGTAAAAGCACGCATGTAAAAACGAAGATGAAGACCAAGAGGTCATGAAACCTCAAAGATAAAAAACAGAGAAAAGGCAATCGTAGGAGAGCAACAAAACCTCTCCACGATTGCCTTTTCTTGTTGTCCTTATTGTTCCTTATTGTTCTTTTCCGTAACATTTCCATCGCATTGGCAAAGCCCGAGCAAGCTCGGTTCTGCCCATATGGCTTAACGAAAGAGGTGCTCTAAACCTCTTTCATGGCTTGCACCTTCTCGTTTATAAAGCAAATTTCCGCATCTGTCAGCTTATACTTTTTATAAAGGAAAGCGTCTATTTCTTCAACTGAACGACTCCAATCAATATCCGACGCCTCGCTAAAGTCTTGTTGGGGGACAAACTTCCATGTTTCTGGTGTTAAATGATGAGTCGTCTTCAAAACGCCCAACAATGCTCGCACAAATTTTGTAATTATATATTTTCTTGCTGCATCAGCCTCATAAAGAGAAGAGAAATTTCCTATGCTTATGAATGTTTCTGTATTTCCCACACAAGGTTCAGCGACAATCGGTGGCGTTAATATTTCGCCGAACACACCGTTAGAATTTGCACTTGCCATAAACACCTTATACCCATCCAGATTCTCAACCTCACGAATATAGTCGCGTCTTACAAATTTCATTGTTCTTGTGTTGTCCATGCGTCCCAGGATGCGGATATAATCATTTCCGTCATCGGGTTTCTCATCAAAGAATACCTGAGGCAGACGTTCAAAGATGTTTGTTGACACGTCGTAAGGATGTCCTTCGCTAAGTTGGCCTATTGCCTCAGGATGATCCTTGTGCATCAAGTCGGTAAACCTGTAAGCTGTTCGTGACACGACGATGTCGCTCATCGACTTAAACGTCTTGTTCTTGCAGACAGACCGCACAATGGCGTTAAGCTGCGGATAAGGCGTGAACAGACCAATAGGGCCTTTATCAACCTTCTTGTCCCTAATACTTATAGCTACTCCTCCTTTTATTTCAGTTTCATCAAACAATCTGACGCTCTTGTTCCAAAATTCACAAATGCCTATATGCCTGTCCTCCAACATCTTCTTGTTCCATGCCTTAGGCGTGCTGCCTGCATTAGAGAGGAAGCGGGCAGGGTGGATCATTTCCACCACATCAGAGATTGAATAGGCGCAATCGAGATAAAGGTTGTATATCGGACCGTTATAGGTCTTCTGCTCTCCCACGGCGTCATCCTGATAAGGCGGATTTCCTATTATAATGTCTGTTCCCAATGAAATAAATTCATTCATTATCTTTTCTTTCTTTTTATCGTTCAATAAATCGCATGAAATGTAATCTTTAATAACATTCTTTACGGGAAGGCCTAACAGCGTGTAAACCTTGCGCGTAAACTCGTAGGTCAACGAAGAGGTAGGCAACGAATAGACGGTGTCCTTAATCTTGTCGCCAAACGCCTTATACAAGGCGTTGGCAAACTCGCCTTGCTTAGAGGCAATGTCAAGAATCTTTGTGCCATGCTTTATTCTGTCGGCAGGCAGATATCCAACCATCTTGTCTGCAACCCATGCAGGTGTCACAATCTCTGACGTGGAGAGTCGACCGAACTTCTTCATGGCTCTATCCACCCTATCGCTTGCAGGAATGCTATCGTCGTGCGACATGTGATTCATGTGTGCCACCTTATAGTCGAGCTCGCTTAACACATACGGGTTGATTATTGTGCGAATAGTGAGCAACACATCTTTGTCGAGCCCCACATTTTTTGCTATCCGCTTGTTTTCCACACTTGACCCAATAGCCTTAAGAATGTCATCAAGCGAACTCACCTTGCTGTTGGTAAGGAAAGCAAAGAACAAAACCAACGAATAATAGGTTGACAATTTTTTCATAAGGTTTTCACCATCTTCATTGCTCTCTTCCTTACGTTTCTCCGAAGAAGATTTTTCTTCGTCTTCCTTATCTTCTGAAGCGTCTCCTGTGTCCATATCATCGCCCGAGCCTTTGTATGCAGGCATCTTTATGCCTTTATTTGAGTCAATGGGGTATAAGGTCTTTAAGACATTAACGATGTCTTCATTCGCAAGCAGACCTTCGTCAACGGGAATATCCGTTGCCTCGTCCTTAATGCTCTTGTTGGCAGAATAAGCGTTCACAGCTTCGAGGATGTCGTTCGGTTCAACCTCTCGCATCTTATCCTTGTTGACAACGATGATGGGCGATATCCTAAGCTCTTCAGCGATTCGCTCGCCAAGCTTGCTGTTGCCCTTCTTCTCGGTATTGATGTTATATATCTGCGACTTCGATTCTTGCATTCTGAACATCCGTCCCGGCTCAAAATCGACAAGCAGCGTCTGGGGTTTCATATTGTATTTTATAACATTCCCGTCCTTGTCCTTATATTCGCGCACATACTGATTCTGCAAGCGGAAAATGGCTTGGTCATATTCCTGTGGCGAGGCGGTGTCCTTCAGATAGATCATGGTGTCCCATTGCTCCACGGTAGTGCCCGTGAGCATTCTGTTTACCGTTAGCGTAATCGTTTTCGCTCCACGGCTCTCCATCTGTTCTATCTGGTCCTTCACATCGCGCACATTCTTGAACGCGCCTTCATTTTCCACACCTGCAATGTTGAGCAACTTATATTGACCGAGGCATCTAAACTCGTTCTTATGCTCATTTATCATAGCCTCAACAGCATCGCAAGAAGCACGATAAGGCAACACCATCACTATATGACGGCAAAGCTTGCCGGCCTTTATTCTCTTGTCGTTAAGGAACGCTAAAATGTTGTCATCCTCTTTGCTCCCATCTATTGCCATCAAGAGGTCGAGGACCTCTTTTTCATGTACAAACGTTTTATGAAGCCCGTTTTTGTTTTTTGATGTCGACTTCGGGCGCAGCAACTCATTAAGAGCATATTCAACATGCTCCTTCCTTAACTGTTCTATCTTTCTCATCGAGGTCTCATTGAGACTGAACGCGAAGCGAACCATCTGGGGAAATCCATAATAAGGGTTATCCCATTCGTTCGTGCTGTCGTCGTCAAGATGCTCCCTGTCCCATCTTTCCTTATCCTTCACGATGTCAGAAAACTGATAGAACGCGATGATGTCATCCTTCTGAAACTCACTTCCCATCAGCAGTCTATATGGAGTGCCCGAAAGGTGCAACCTGACGTTTGCGCGTAGATGTTTCAGCTCTTCGTTGTTTTCATAATCGTCTGATGTCTCCGCATATTTCTGTTCTCTGCTAAGCTCTGTCTTGCTGCCTCTTAACACCTTGCCATATTCTTCGGCACGCGCTCCATAATGGGTTTCGTCGATGATGAGCATGTCCCATTGGCGGTTAAAGATGTCGACATGTCGTGCTTTTATGATGTCGCCACTCAAGTCTTGAAGAGTAAGAAACGCCACTGCTCTGTGCTTTCGTTCAATACATTCTTTTATTGCATCGGCATCTCTTGCAAGCATGTCGGCATCTATAAAACAGAAGTTCTCAAAGTTTTTAATGCTTTCTACCGTTTTCTTCCATTCATTCTTAACATCCGCCTTGCCCGAAACGACCAGTATCGACTTGTAGTGTTTGGCCGTAAGAGCGCAGCTAAGGGCTGTAAAGGTCTTGCCAAAACGCATCACAGCATACATCAGCAGATTGGTCCTTCCCTTCTTCACAGCCTTTTTGAAAAGTGAAACTGTTGCTGCCTGGTTTGGCCGTAGGTTATACAGTGTGTCCCCACGCTTGTAGGTAAATGTTCTTGGGGTGGGACGTTCGTCAAATGTGTAAAACTGATATTTGCCTTTGTTCTCAGCAAAATCTGTTCTTATATCTTCTACGGCGTCTATGACATCTTTTTCCGACGCATGTTCGAAAAATTCATTCGAGTAATAAGGAAGCTCTGCAATATCTGTCGGTAGCAGCCTATGCAGCTGTTTGTCTCGTTCAAGATAGCTATGTATTGCGAAGTCGCGGAAATAGACATCCTCATCCACCTTTGATGTAGCCGAATAAGCTTGCTCGAGGTCAGGAAAATGTTTACGCCACTCGTTCAGACGTTGTTCTATAGGACGATAGGTGTCGCCCACTTTCAGATAATTGGGAACGGTTCCCGTTGTGAACGCGTAGATATGAGGTTCCACACGTCCCACAATGTATTTGTCAAGAACAGAGCTATCCATTTTTCATCATTCATTTTTGTTGTATAACAGATGGTAGGGGTAGGTATTGCCCGAAGAGAACACTTTAAGCAACACGGGTATGCCGTTGTGCTTATGTATGTTTTTGGTTTTGCATCCCGGGCAAGGGGTTCGCTCCACCTCGCCATACAGGTTCCGAGTTTCCACGTCATGACACGAATTGGGGATGACGCCTTTAAGACCATCCATCTGCCAAACGTTCCATGAAATGATGAAGGCAATCTCCTTTACATGTTCTCTGTCGGGCCGTTCACCAAACTTAAACTCATAATTGTCGATGAACGTATAAAGCAACGATTCACGGGCCAGCAACAGGTTGTCGCCTTGCCATTCGTAAGCTTTACTGGTTTGATAGGCTGTTACGGCAGCATCCATCCAATCTTTAAGGTTGTCCGTGTTTTCGTTTACAATTCTGAGCTTACGGTCCAAGAAACCAATTCTGTCCTCCAATTTTATCCTACGTCCCGTTGTCGTGTCATATCTGCTCGTCATAAAAGGAGCTTCACCACAGGTTATCTCCATCCAGCGCAGCTTGATATACTCTTCCCATGTTTTACCCTCAGGAATAGCTATTTTCTCTCTGACGGTTTCCCATGTTCTGCGTTCCTCGCCTGTCTCACGATTGAAAGCGTCTCTTCTACCAAAGAATTTCTCGTCGATGTTATTTACCATGATATTGCAAACCCATGAGGGCGTAAAAACCTCTGCCATCTTTTTTACACGCTTGTTCTGTACAGCCTTTTTCTTCATCACGCGCGGCATGATTACGTCAGAGTGTTCGCCTGTTATGCGTTCTGCCTTTATCTCGTCATAGAACGAATAGCCCTCACCCAAATGCTCATAATCGTGAGTTGCCCAAAATATATGATGAGTCTGCCCATCATTCTTATATTGTGTTACAGAATGATCGGTAAGTAAAAGGTCAAAAATTTCCTGACCATATTCCTCTAAAAGGCTATTTTCTATTATATCTACTTCGTTTGTCATTCAAAAAAACTGGTTTATCAATAACACCTTTCGTTCATTTTTTGGAACTCATCTATCGACATTTCAGACATTTCTGCAACATGCTCAGTCGACATTCCGTCTATCATAATGCAGCTTTTTTATTTACTCTCAGCAAATATACAGTTTTTTTGTTAATCCACAAACTGAGTAAGCGATATTATTTCTTTATTACCCAGAAAAAGCTCAGCAACGCTTATTCCTGCAAAATGTCCAAATACTCGTCGTAAGAGATGAAGCGGCCGCCCATGCTGCGGAGATGAGGCGTCTCAAACTGGCAGTCGATCAGTCGGCCGCCATTCTCCGCCATATATTGTGCGAGTGCGATGAGCGCCACCTTACTGCCGTTGGGCACCAGCGAGAACATGCTCTCGCCAAAAAAGCAGCTGCCAATGTTGACGCCATAGATGCCGCCCACCAGGCGTTCGCCCTCCCACACCTCAACGCTGGCAGCAAAGCCCTGACGGTGCAGCTCCTCATAGGCGTCTATCATGTCGCTGCCCAACCAGGCGCCCTCCTCATCGTGACGCAGTTCGCCACAAAGACGAATGACGTTATAAAAGTCGCGGTTTATGCTCACGCTATATCTTCCCTTTCGCATCAGTTTGCGCATTGAGCGCGACACATGGATCTCGTCGGGAAAAATGACAAAGCGCTGCATGGGGCAATACCAATGAATCTCGTCATACCATCTGAAAGCATACCACGGAAAGATGCCGTAGCTGTAGGCCAGCAGCAAGCGGTCAACGCTCAAGTCGCCACCCACAGCAAACCATCCGTCGGGCTCGCCTTCTCGTGGATCGGGAAAAGCGATCTCATCAGTAAGTTTCACTATCATACATTCAAAAAAAATTTTAACCTGTTAATTGAAAAATCCCTTAATTCAAAATTCTTCACTTTCAAGGCGAATCCTTTTTTACCTTTTTACCTTTTTACCTTTCAAGGCGTCAACCCTTTTTTTTACCTTTTTACTTTTTTACCTTTTTACCTTTTAAATTACTTTTCAAACGCCTTTGTCAGATCCTCCACAATGCGGTTATAAGGTTCCGAGACAAGGAAGCCTACACTTTTTTTTAGGGTGTTGGTGATGTCGCTGATGCTGCTCGAATAGCAAGACAGCTCATTGCGATACTGGGTGTTGTGAACACTCTGGAGAGAGATCTCGCGCTCACGCTCGCGCACCAGTCGGGCGCAGACATTCTTCATAAGCGGCATGACCACACGGTCGAAGAGGTGGTGGCCCTGAATGTAGAGGTAGGTGGTGTCGGGTGTTACGCCGAGGCGCTTCAGCTCATCCTTCAGCGCGAGATAGCTCTCCTTCGCCTTGGGGTTGTGGCGCTGTAGCCACTGCACCTTCTTGGCCACCTTGCTGCGCAGACGCTGCAAGGCATCGTTAGCGTTGTCGGGTGTCACCTTGCCCAGCTCTATGACCTGTAGGAAGTCGGTGATGGAAAACTGTGCATAGCGCGGCGTGCGATAGTACCAGATGCTCCAGATGAAGAGTGGGAAGATGGCTTGAGAATATTGTGACAGGAAATCGACAAAATCGAACTCCATGTGGTCGTTAAGCGTCACCGCCACGCACACGCCGTGTAGCGACGGGGCATAACATTGCAGGTTCTCTATGGCGTAGGCATAGGTATGGAAGACATAGGGGTTGGAGAGTATAATCTTAGATGTCTCGCTGGCTCCCTGTATGAGGTAGTCGTAGTCGGCATCGACACAGGCAATCATGTCACACCCCACCCCATCGTGAAGCAGCTGCATGACAGCAGCCTTCTTGCCCCGCTCCAGATGGTTGTTGCGCGAGGGAAGCATGACCTCAAAATAGCGTGTGGCGTTCTCAAAGCGCGAGAGGATGGCACGCCACACGAACACGTCGTCGTAGCTCTCGACATAAGCGATGATGCGATGACGTGCCTGCCGCGACGTGAGGCGGTTTGCTGCCTCTACATAGCGCGATGTGATATTTTGATTCAGACGTTTCATGCCACTCACTGGTCCGTGATGTCGCTCACCTCTGTCACCCTATCCATCCATCCGTTCATGACGAGGGCCGGACTGTGGGTGGTGAGAATGATCTGAACGTTGGGGTTAAGAGAGAGGATCAGTTCGATAAGACGCTCCTGCCATTCCACATGGAGACTCACCTCAGGCTCGTCCATGAAAAGAACATAAGGCAGGTTGTCCTCCACAAGGACGGTTAGGAGGATGGCGAGCATCTGCTTCTCACCGCTTGAGAGCTGATAAGGCACGAGCGTCTCGCCAATCTGCGAGAAGCGTATCTCGTTCTCCGTGCGCACAATCTTCTTGCCCGTCTCGCTGAACAGGTCGTCAATGAGGTCCTGGAACCGCTTCTTCGGTGCCGACAGCTCCTGCGCCTTCTGCGCTGCGTCGGGTTCACCGCTCTGGAGGGCTGCAATGATGCGGTTGCCGATATTCACCTGATAGTCGAGATACTTGCGTTGGAGCTGAAACAGCTGGAAGTCGAGCTCGGTGGCAAGGCTCACGTTCATCTTGCTTATGGTGTCCATGTTGAGGAGCGGCCGGTCAAAGGACCTGATGACGTCATATCTTATCCATCTTGCCTCCTCAGGCACCACGGTTATATGCACGCCCTTGAGCATGTGGCTCGGGAACTCGCCCCCAGCCGTCAGCCCTTTGACCACCTTGTTGAGGATGGTGCTCTTGCCCACGCCGTTCACGCCGCTCAGGATGTTAACCTGTCGGTCCAGATTCCACACTATGTGCTTCTTGCCGCTCCATAGCGAATCGATTTCAATCTGTTTTATATATTCGGCGTATTTCATATTGAAAAAAATTTATGGTTTGCTTTTCAGAAGCCCCTGCTCATTTTCTTAATCGGCGCATCTCATGTCCACCCCACATGGCATCTTCCACATATTCGAAGCCAATGGAGCGGTAGAGACGTTCGGCCTTGGGGTTGCCCTTGTCAACGAGCAAGGCAGCGGGCAGACCGTGGTCGGCGGCACGCTGGGCGGCAGCCGAGAGGAGCTGATGGGCTATGCCCTGTCCTCGAAACTGCGGGAAGACGGCAAGGCTGTCGAGGTACCACTCGCCAGCGGCTGTCTCGTCGTCCAAGCCCGAGTGGTCGACACCAAACTCGCGGCGTGCGCCCTCGATGAAAGCCTCGCGCAACTCGTGCAGCTTCGCGCCGTCATAAGACACTATTGCTCCTGCCACCTCGCCCTCGTCGGTCACGGCAAGTAGGGTGTTGCGGTAGCTGTACTGTGTGTCGTCGGCAGCTGTGAGCTGGGTCATGAGCCGTGCGAAATCGGCAACGGTGCGGCCCTCGCCAGCGAGGTTGAGGCAGCACTCATCGGTCATTGCCATCATTATGAGCTTGGCGATGACAGGTGCATGTTGTTGAGTTGCTTCAATAATGTTCATTGTTGTTTGGGTTTACTGGTTTTTATCGTTTCCGACAAAGATAGACATTTTCTGCTGAACAACAATAGCAGGAAATATTAAATAATGGTAAAAGGAGGAAAGAGATGGCGCGAGAGGACATAAAAAAAGACAATAGAGACAATCTTTATCTTGTGAATAAAGAATTGTCCCTATTGTCTCTATTGTCGTTTTAACCCAAATCGGTCATTAGGCCGTTTTATGTATTATTTTATAACTGCTTGCA
>ERZ859732.240-NODE-240-length-23255-cov-2.415647_pt1 | contig 23255 bp, 27 predicted proteins | sample MGYA00510123_ERZ859732 | MGnify/ENA primary metagenome ERZ859732 (study PRJEB30046, sample SAMN00715133) | human gut metagenome | study: EMG produced TPA metagenomics assembly of the A metagenome-wide association study of gut microbiota in type 2...
ATTCTTTCCAAAGTCTCTCTTTGGTTGAAGCGCTGTTTGAATTACTGCTAATTGAATTTTCTCTTTTTCAGAGCTTATTTCTGTAGCTTGCTTGGTTTCTGCAGTTTTCGATATTATTCCATCTTTACCTATTAAAACTTCAATAGTAATTCCTGAAATAATTAAAAGTATTATAATCGTAACTACAAGTGCTACTATAGTTATTCCCTTTTCTTTCATTTTTTCATTCCTCCTTGGTTGTTAGAGTTCAGTTTTATTATAACATACCAACTAAAAAATTTATAGAAATTTCACGAAACTTTTTCAAGTTTATTTTAAAAGATAAGTGAAAAAGTAAAAGCAATTCTTAAACTTAATTTTTAAAATTTTTTAAAAAAACTATTGATAAACGTTACTTATATGTTGTAAAAAAATATTCGTTAGCCAGTAAAGTTACTAACATGCAGATGTGGCAGAACTGGTAGACGCACAGGACTTATAAACCTTTGAATTTGGCTCCTACTATCTTCAACTTCTTCTGCAAGTAATTGAACAGAATATTTACTTTCTAACTTCTCCCCAAGTTGGGCAGAAGTTAAATCTGTTCTTTTGCCTTGATGTGTTAGGGCTTCCAATTTCATTTTATATGCAAATGCTTTTTCACTCGGTAATATTTCTTCTCTTTGTAAGTTACTATCTACCATTTTCTTTTATGCTATCACGCATATTAAACATATCTTCATTTTCAATGACTTTAAATGGGTGGTCTGGAAAATCATCAATGTCACTTATTCTAATATCAATAACTTTTTCCAACTTATCATTAGTTCTTTCTTCTTCTGTTGTAAAAAGGTCATCTAACTTTGGCAGTGGCATTTTTGGTATGTTCTTTGCCATCATTAAGCACCTCCTTTGCAAAAGAAGAATATACATTTGCTACCCTTCCACTTTTATCATAAGAAAACACACTTCCTCCTGATGAAGTAGATTCGGCAGTCTTAACTGCTCTTTGTATTTGAGTATTAAATAGTTTTAATTTACTACCTCTATTTTAAGAGTAGGATTTATTTGTCGTCTAACTTTATTTATTATCTTAAATAAATCAGTCATACCTATTAAAGCAAAGTATTCACTTTGAACTGGTATGATAACACTATTTGCACTAGCAAGAGCATTTATTGTAAGCATACCTAAACTTGGTTGACAGTCTAAATGTATATAATCATAGTCATCTTTAATAATTCATTTTCATCATACCAACCTGCGTAAGTAGTTAAATTACTCTGAGGATCAACATCTACAACTAACACTCTTTTTCCTTGTTTAGCCAATGCTACTCCAAGATTAAATGTTGTTGTGGTCTTACCAACTCCTCCTTTCTGATTTGTGATTGCAATTACCTTGCACTTACTTTCTTGCATATTCTCGCCTCCTTTCTTTTAATTTAGCCACCTTAATTTAATAAGATGGCTATGTATTCCATTTCTGGCATAAAAAAAGAACTGACCATTTTTAATCAGTTCAAATATGTTATTTATTTAATTTCATTATTAGTTCATCAATACAATCTGTATATCTACCTTTCCCTATTGCCTCATTTCTAAATTCATTTAAGGCTTTCAATACTAATGAAATTTCATTTTTGTATATATGTATTTTTATTTTCTTTTTAAACATATTTTATTCCCCCTTTAATGTAATTTATACTTGATAAGGAATTTCTGTTGTTTGTGGAATATCAAGTGTTGTTGTGTATTTTTCAAATCTATCTACTGTATCGCTTTCCATTTTATTTGTTACTCTAACATATATATTATATGTTGTTTGAATAGTAGAATGTCCTAATCTCTTTGATACTGCTTTAATATCTGCACCACTCTCAATAAGTTTTGTTGCGTGTGTATCTCTAAAATCGTGAAACCTACTGTTAATTCCCAATTCATAATGAATAACTTTAAATGCATACTTCGGTGAATCTGTTCCTAAAAATTGTCCATTATCTTTTACAAAAACTAATTGTGCTTCTGGTAAAGGTAATTCTAATTCTGCATTTGCTTCTATCAATTTTGTTTGTTCTCTTTTAGTAATTTCATTTATTACTTTCTTTTCATAATAGCAAAGATAAGAATCTCCATAGAATTTTCTATTTTCTTCTTGTTCTTTTTTATAATCTTTTAATGCATTTACTAGCGTATCTCCAATAGAAATAGTTCTTCTACTTTGAGGATTTTTACAATCCCCATAATACCAAATACCAACAGAATGTCCTTTTGTTATATTTTTTCTTTTTGGTAAACCATATTGATTTTTCTTAATAATGTTTTTATTTATTGTTAATGTTTTCTTTTCAATAATCTTAACTCTCTTTTTTGCTGATTTAATATTTGGCATTTAAAATGCACCTCCTCTTAGTAAAATAACTATAACGCATACAATTATAACATACAAAAATTAATTTGACAATACCAAAAAAGGATTTTTTTGAAAATTGTTGCACTTTATACAAGAATATGATATATTATTAAAGAATTTATCAAATCATAAATAAAGAAAGGTGAGTGTTTATGATAGCTATAGGTAGTGACCATGGAGGTTACAAATTAAAAGAAGAAATAAAGAAATATTTAGCAGAAAAAGAAATAGAATATGAAGATTGCGGAACATTCTCAGAAGACAGAGCAGATTATCCTGAAATAGCAAAAACAGTAGCATTAGAAATCCAAAATAAGCAATGTGATAAAGGAATATTAATATGTCGTTCAGGAATAGGAATGAGCATAGTTGCAAATAAATTTAAAGGAATAAGATGTGCAAAATGTGATAATGAGGAAGAAGCAAAATATTCAAAGATGCACAACAATAGTAATGTGTTAGCTTTAGGAGCAGATTATATAGAAACAGATGAAGCTATAAGAATAGTAAGAATGTGGTTAGCTACAGAATTTGAAGGTGGAAGACACCAAGAAAGAATACAAATGATAGATGAAATAGAAACAGAAAATATGAAATAATGGGGGAGTACTAAATGTGGGGAAATATAGCAATTGCTTTTTTATTAGCATTTATAGTATCATTTGTAGCAACGCCATATACAATAAGGATAGCTAATAAAATAGGAGCAGTAGATGTACCAAAAGACCAAAGAAGAATGCATACTAAGGCAATGCCAAAATTTGGAGGGCCAGCCGTAATTTTAGGAGTTTTAGTATCAATGATATATTTAATTGCAGTAATGACAATTGAAGGAAGTCTTGATTTATTTTCAACACAGCAATATGGAAAAAAAATATTAGGAGTATTGTTAGGTGTTATTGTAATAGCAATAACAGGAATATTAGATGATATAAAGACATTAAAACCATGGCAGGAATTATTAGGACAAACAATAGCTGCAATAATAGTAGTATTATTTGGAACTAAAATAGAACATTTAGATATACCATTTTTATATAAATTAGGATTTAATGAATCTTTTTCAACAATTATAACTGTATTGTGGATTGTAGGGGTAACAAATGCAATTAATTTAATAGATGGATTAGATGGATTATCATCAGGAATATCATTGATATCATGTATATCATTATTAATAATATTTGTATTAAATGATTCACCAATGATAGCAACTGTAATAGTAACAGCAATGTCAGGAGCATTGGTAGGATTTTTACCATATAATTTTTCACCAGCAAAAACCTTTATAGGTGATACAGGATCGAACTTTTTAGGATTTATGCTAGCTATAGTATCAATATTAGGCGTTGCAAAAACATACACATTAGCAGTAATTGTATTGCCAGTAATTGTATTAGGATTACCAATATTTGATGTATTATTTGCAATAGTAAGAAGAATTATAAAAGGAAAATCAATAAAAGCTGTATTTAAACCAGATAAAGGTCATTTACACCATAGATTGGTTGAAAAAGGATTTACACCAAAACAAGCAGTACTTATACTATATGGTTTAAGTGCATCACTTGGGATGTTTGCAATAATATTATTTGATAGTGGAATATGGAAAGCATTATCATTTTTACTATTAATAATAGCAGCAATAGCAATGGGATATAGAAACTTTATACAAGAACAAGAAGCTAGACCTAAGCTTGAAGGAAAGGTAGAAAAAAAACAGGAGGAAAAATGAAAGACCAAATTATAAAATTTTTAGCATATAATGGAAAAATATCAGTAGTTTGTTGTTCAACAACAAATTTAGTAGAAGAAGCAAGAAAATTACATGATTTAAGCCCATTATCAACAGCAGCGATGGGAAGAGTGTTAACAATAACTGCATTAATTGGTTCAGAAATGAAAAATAAAACAGATAAATTAACAATACAAATAAAAGGAAATGGTTCAATAGGAAAAATAGTAGCAGTATCTGACAACACACCAAATGTAAAAGCATGTATAACAAATCCACATGCAGATTTACCATTAAATGAATTTGGAAAACTTGATGTAGGAGGAGCTGTTGGAAATCAAGGATTTATAAATGTAATAAAAGATATTGGATTAAAAGAACCATATATAGGAATAAGTCCACTTATTTCAGGAGAAATAGCAGAAGATTTTGCAAACTATTTTGAAACATCAGAACAAAAACAAACAGCAGTAGCATTAGGAGTATTAGTAGATAAAAATGGAGTACGTTCAAGTGGAGGATATATAATATCACCAATGCCAGATGCAACAGATGAAGAAATATCAAAAATAGAAAAAGCAATATTTGAAGCAGGAGCTATGTCAAAAATGTTAGATCAAAATTTAACATTAAAAGAAATAGCTCAAAAAATAACAGGTGACAAAGATGTAAAAGTAATAGATGCATCAATCGAGCCACAATATAATTGTGGATGTAGTAAAGAAAAATTTGCAGGTAGTTTAGTTACATTAGGAGAAAAACAATTAAAAGAAATAATAGAACAAGATGAAAAAGCTGAAATAAAATGTCAATTTTGCAATAAAATATATCAATTCAATAAAGAGGAATTAGAAGAAATTTTAAAAAGAGCTCAAAATAAATAATAGAAAGGAAGAATAAAAAATGGAAAAAATATTAGTATTTGGACACAAAAATCCAGACACAGATGCAATATGTTCAAGCCTAGTAATGGCAGATTTACAAACAAAAATAAGAGGAGAAGAAGTAATTTCTTGCAGATTAGGAGAAATAAATGAAGAAACAAAATATGCATTAAAATATTTTAAAGTAGAAGAACCAAAATTAATTGAAAAAGTAGATGAAGGACAAAGAGTAATATTAGTAGATCATAATGAGTTTACACAATCAGTAGAAGGAATAGAAAATGCCAAAATAGAAGCAGTTGTTGATCATCATAGAATAAACAATTTTCAAACATCAGAACCATTATTCTATTATGCACAACCAGTAGGATGTACATCAACAATATTATTTGAATTATATCATACAAATAATATTGAAATAGAACCAAAAATTGCTGGATTAATGTTAAGTGCAATAATATCTGATACATTATTATTAAAATCACCTACTACAACAGATAAAGACAAAAAAGCTGTAGCAGAACTTGTAAATATAGCAGGTGTAGATTTAAGTAAATATGGTTTAGATATGTTAAAAGCAGGAACAAATCTTGACAAATATACAGAAAGAGAATTAATAAATTTAGATGCTAAAACAATGGAAAAAGAAGATGTAAAATACATAATTGCACAAGTAAATACAGTTAGTATTCCAGATGTATTAAAAAGAAAAGAAAAAATTGAAGCTGAAATTAATAAAGAAATTGAAGAAAAAGGATTATGTCTATTTGTATTTGTTATTACAGACATAGTAAACAGTAATTCAACAGCAATAGTGCTAGGAAATAGAATAGATGCAGTTTCAAAAACTTATGAAATAAAAAATAACTTAGCTGAAATGCCAGGTGTTGTTTCAAGAAAGAAACAAGTATTACCTTTAATTGAAAAAAATATGTAAAAAATTTTCAAAAAAGTGAAACAAAAAGGACACATAAATTGTCTAATATAATAGAGACAATAATGTGTCTTTTTATGTTAAAATTTTGTCGAAAAAAGTCTAAATTAAGCAAATATTAAGAAACAAGCAGGATTCCTGGTTTGACAAATATTAATAAAAATGGTATAATTAAGAAGACGTTGAAAAACGTTATGAAAGGAATGTGAGGTAATGGAAAAAACAAGATTTACAGTTGCTATTAGTGCTTACAATATAGAAAATTATGTAAAAAGAGCAATAGATAGTGTGTTAAATCAAACATTTAAAAATTATGAATTGTTAGTGATAGATGATTGCTCAACAGATTCAACAATGAAAGTAATAAAAGAAGTAGTTGGAGAAAAAGCAAAAATATTACAAACAAAGAAAAATTCTGGAACAGCCGCAGCATCAAGAAATATTGCTATAGAAAATGCCAAAGGAGAATATTTATTATTTTTAGATGGTGATGATGAATTATATAGCAATGAAACATTGAAGGAAATTGATGAACATATAAAAGAGAATAAATATGACATTATTTATTTAGGTTATGAAAATGTAGGACATACAGAAAATTATTATAGAATTTCAACTAAAGAAAATTCAACAAGAGAAGCAAGACTAATTTGTGATGAAAGCTTTTCAGTTTCAAGTAAGGTTTGGAATGTAGAATTTTTAAGAAATAATAATATTAGATTTAAAGAAGGAATGTATTATGAAGATGAGCTATTTTCAATAAAAAGCAATATTTTATCAAAAGTAACTACATATGGAGAATTTCCAATATTCAAATATCACAGAAACCGTGAAGGAAGTGTTATGACAAAGCCAACAATAAAGAAATGTTCAGATTGGTATAGAATGGTTGCAGAAGTAACAGACTTATATGAAATAACACCAGAAGAAGATAGAAAATATTTATTAAGTTTCTTGAAAAATGAAAGTGATAGTATTCCATTAAGAGTTGAAAATATAATAGAAGCTTTAAGAGAAAACAGAAAAACAAAAGTACTACCAAAAAGAAATTATAAATTTATAGATGTATTAAATGAAGAAGAATAGCAAGAGAGATTCTTATATTATAAAATTTAATTTTATAATATAAGAATTTTTTTGAAAAATAGGTTAATATATGATTGGTTGACAAAAAATTTACGATACAATTGAAATTATGTAAATTCTATGATATACTAGATAAAGTGAATTGAAGAAAAATGTCGAAGAATAGGAGAAATAAATGAAAAAAGCAGTATTAATAGGAGTACCACATCACAATAATTTAGGAGATCATGCAATAGTATTAGCAGAAAGAGAATATATAGAAGATAATTTCAAAGAATACCAATATTATGAAGTATCAGAAGAGACAGCAGAAAAATGTTTAGAAAAAGTAGAAAAACACATACATTCAGATGATATATTATTTTTACATGGAGGAGGAAATTTAGGAGATGAATATTTATATGTAGAAGAAGCAAGAAGAAAAGTAGTACAATTATTTCCAAATAATATAATAATATTTTTTCCTCAAACGATGCATTTTAGCAATACAGAAAAAGGAAGAAAAGAACTTGCTAAGAGTAGAGAAATATATGCAAATCATAATAAATTAGTTATGGTAGCAAGAGAAGAAGTATCATATCAAACAATGAAAAAAGAATTTGCTGAAAATAATATAATCAAAACACCAGATATTGTAACATATTTAAATAGAAACGGAATTGATCAAAAAAGAGATGGAGTATTATTAATTTTAAGAAGTGATATAGAAGCAAATTTGGATGATGAAAAAATCAGACAAATTGAGCAAACAACAATGAAATATTTTAAAGATGTAGTATATGATGATACTGCAAAAGGGCCTGGAATTTTATCAAAATATAGAGAAGAAAAAATAGAAGAAATGTTAAAAAAATATAGAAAATGTCAATTGGTAATTACAGATAGATTACATGGAATGATATTTGCAGCAATAACAAGTACACCTTGTATAGCCTTAGGAAATTATAATCATAAAATAAAATCATGTAGTGAGACATTAGAACATTTAGGATATATAAAATATGTAGATAATGTTGAGGAAATAGAAGAAAATATAAAATATTTAATGTCAAATGAATTTGAAAAATATGATAATAAATTTGCAATAGGACAATTTGAACAAATCAAAGAAGAAGCCATAAAATTAGTGAAATAAAGGAAAATGATATGAAAACAAGATTATTTATAGTTAGACATACAGAAACTATAGGAAATGTTGAAAAAAGATTAACAGGAAGACAGGATTATGAGATAACAGAAAGAGGACAAGTTTTAATTCAAAAATTAACTAAAGAATTAGAAAAAATAAAATTTGATAGAGTTTATTCTAGTACATCAGGAAGAGCAATAAAAACAATTGAGCCAATAGCTAAAAAACAAAATTTGAAAATAGAAGAATCAGATGAATTGTGTGAAATGTATTTTGGAATATATGATGGTTGGAAATGGGAAGATGTAAACAAAATACAACCAGAAATAAAACAAACACAAAATGAAATAAATGAAATAATAGGAATTCCTAAACAAGAAGGCATGGAAGAGACAGCAAATAGAATGTATAATTATATTTTAAAAATTGTAAAAGAAAATGAAGGAAAAACAATATTAATAAGTTCACATGGTGTAGCAATAGAAGCATTTTTAAGGAAAATAGAAAATATAAAATTTAGATATGAAAGAGAAAAATTTTGTCAGTATAATGTTGCAATAAACGAATTAGAGTTTGAAAATGATAAGTTTAAAATAATAAGATTAGCAGATATGAATTATTTAAACAAATAAAATTTTAGAGGAGATACAAAAGTAATGGGAAATGATTTAATATCAATAATAATACCAGTTTATAAAGTAGAAGAATATTTAGAAAAATGTATAGAAAGTGTTTTAAAACAAACATATACTAATTTACAAATTATTTTAGTAGATGATGGCTCACCAGATAATTGTGGTAAAATTTGTGATGAATATGCAAAAAAAGATTCAAGAATTGAAGTAATACATAAAGTTAATGGTGGATTATCAGATGCTAGAAATGTTGGAATAGCCAAAGCTAAAGGAAAATATATAGGATTTGTTGATAGTGATGATTATATAAAAGAAGATATGTACGAAATATTAATTAATTTAATCAAAGAGTATGATGCAGATGTTAGTATATGTAATTTATATGATGTAATTGATGGAAAAGAATATATAAGAAATAATGAAAATGGAATACAAGAATATAGTAGATTAGAAATTTTAAAAGAAGTATTATTAGATAAAAACATTCAAAGTTATGCTTGGAATAAATTATATAAGAAAGAATTATTTGATGAAATAAAATATCCAATTGGAAAAAAATATGAAGATATAGGAACAACATTTTATGTATTTGAAAAATGTAATAAAATAGTAGTTACATCAAAACCAGAGTATTATTATTTAAAAAGATCTGATAGCTTGGTAAATAATGTTACAGAAAGTACTGTTTTAGATTATACAGATATAATAATTCAAAGATATTTGTATACTCAAAAAAATATAGAAGAATTGAGAAAGTATAATAATTATTATTTAGCAAAAACATTAATAACAGCACATAATGATATTGAACTATTGGGTAGCATAAGTGAAAAAATGCAAGAAAAATATAAAGAACTATATAATTTAGTTTATAATATAATGAAAAACAATAGAAAAGATATTGAGGAATTATTTAATGATGAACAGAAGAAAACTATAGAAAATCTTATTAAAATATAAATTTACATAAATGTGTTGATATATGTATTATTTAGTGATATAATAATATACATAAAAAACCATAAGGAGGTTTGTAAATATGGTTAAACGGTTTGTAAGCATTTTCATGGCGGCAATTGTGTTGAGCACTTTTTGCTTTAGTGCAATGGCAGAAGGTCCGTTTTCGGAAGCGGAAGTAGCTACTTCTACTAGTGAAAATACTGAGAATATCATTGAAGGCATTATTAATGCAAACAATGTTATTCTTAGAGAAGGTCCGACCAGAGACACAGTAAAAATCATGAGCTTTTATCAAGGAGCAAAAGTAAGTATTTTTGTAGGAAGTGAGATTGAGAACCAAGACGAGTTTGGTACACGGATTAAAGTAAAATCTGGAGAGTTCGAAGGATACATTGCTAAAAAATATGTCTTTGTGGTTGGGGAAAATGAAGATGAATGGTCTCTTTTGAGTTCTTCTACTACAAAAGCAGGAGCTAATGCTAACAGAGATGTTAATATTAAAATTGCTTCGAACTATATTAATGGAAAAATTCTGCAACCAAATGAAAAATTTTCTTTCTGGGATACTGTGGGCAAATGCACATATGACAAAGGTTACAAAGATGCAACTGTTTACAGTAATGGCAAAAAAACTCAAGGCATTGGTGGTGGTGTATGTCAGGTATCTACTACTCTGAATATGGCTGTTAAATCGGCCGGAATTACAACTAATGCAAGACAGCATTCTCTTCCTGTTAGTTATGCAAGTCGTGAAGATGAAGCAACTGTTTCTTTTGGAAACACTGATTTCAAATTTACGAACACTACAGGTCAAACCATCATGATTGTGATGAAAACTGGCGAAGGAAGTTGTACGTGTGAGATTTGGAGTAAAGTTTCTGAATAAAGAAGTTTAACCAAAGCAGGTGGAATTGTTAATTCCACCTGCTTAATTAAATTTTATAAAAAAATATAAAAAAAGTATTGACAAAGATAAAACCGAATAGTATAATAAGAAAGCATTGAAAAAGTGCATATAATCTTCGGACAGATGGCCGAGTGGCTAAAGGCGGCAGACTGTAAATCTGTTCTCATATGAGTACGATGGTTCGAATCCATCTCTGTCCACCAAAAAGAATCTAAAATACATTTTTGTATTTTAGATTTTTTTTTATTGACAAGTAGATTAGAAAAGATATAAAATAAAAATGAAAATAAAAACAAATGAGGAGTTGGAAATGAAAAGAATAAAAATAATGACTATAGTTTTGATTTTGATATTTATTACGATAATTCGGGAAAACGATCTCATATGCAAATATAGCAGAAGAAGATATATCTATAATAAGAAATCCAGATAGAGGTTTTTATAAAAAGATAAAAATAGAACTTCAACAAAATGAAGAAGATTTTGAAGAATTCGAGAAACAAATTGACGAAATAAATAAAAATGATAAAGATGTATCATTAATATCATTACAATTAAATTTAAAAAATTTTACGCAAAAGACAGAAATTAATTCAAAAAAAATAGAAGATATTAATAAATATTTTTCTATAGTAAGAGACAGTGGATATAAAGTTATATTTAGAGTTGTATATGATTCAGAAGGAAAACAAAATCCAGAACCAGAAGTTAATATAATTTTAAAACAAATAGAACAATTAAAAGATGTATATGAAACAAATAAAGATATAATACTTGTTGTAGAAGCAGGATTTCTCGGAAGTAACGGAGAATGGATAAATGGAAGATATGATGGATATTTAGTAGAAAGAAATAAAATTATAGAAAAAATGCTAGAGATAATACCACAAGAAATACAAATAAATTTTAGAAAAACGAACTTTATAACAGATTATTTGGAAAGTAAGAATACAGTAAATTCTCAAAATGCATATTCAACAGAAACAATAGCTAGACTGGGCTTATATAATAGTGGATATTTGGCATCTGAAACAGACGAAGATACATATCAAAGAATAGACAGAAATGAAAATTTAAAATGGCAAAATCTTCAAACACAATACACAATATTTGGTGGAGTTGCGAAGAATTGGAAAAGTACATATAGTGATTTAGAAAATGCTATAACAGATATGTTTAGCAGACATTGTACATATTTAGATAAAGATGAAGATCAAAATGTAAAAGAAAAATGGAAAAGTTCTGTATATACAGGAAATGAAGAGTTATATAATAGAAAAAATGGATATATATATATTCAAAATCATTTGGGGTATAGGTTATTATTAACAGATGCTAAAATAAATGGAACTAAAGCGGGAACATCTGCAAATGTATCGATAACATTAAAAAATATAGGATTTGGAAATATAATAAAAGATAAAAAAGTAAGTTTAATATATAAAAATTCTAAAAATACATATGAAGTTGAAACAAATATAGATATAAGAAAACAATTACAAGATCAAGATTATATATTAAAAATCAATGAAAATCTTCCTATAGATATGGAAAATGGAGAATATGATGTTTATTTAAGTATAGGTGAAAAATATGATTCATTAAAAGAAAATGCTAATTATTATATACAATTAGTAAATAAAAATTCTTGGGATGAAAAAATAAAAGCAAATTATATAGGAAAAGTTGGAATTGGAATTAAAAATACGACTGAAAATAATAATCAAATAACTAATCCAAATAATTCAGAACAACAGATAAATAATAATACTGAAAATGTATTTTCAAATATAAAAATCTTTATGATAATTGGAATAATAGCGATTGTAATGATTTTAATAATTATAATAATTATTCTAAAAAATAAAAAAGATACAGATCTATCAATTAAATAATATTATTAAAAGTGTCTAACAGAAATATAATTTATATTTTTGTTAGACTCGCTTTTTTATACATTATATAAAAATTAACAATCTATTAATAATTAAAAAAACTATTGAAAAAAAATAAAAAAAGAAATAAAATATACCCATAAATTTTATAGAAAAGGAATGATAAAGATGAAAATAGCAATAATAAATGAAAATAGTCAAGCAACAAAAAATAAAATAATATATGATGCATTAAAACCAATAGCAGATAAAAAAGGATATGAAGTATATAATTATGGAATGGAAAATCCAGATGAAGAGAATTTGACATATGTGCAAGCAGGATTATTATCAGCAATATTAATAAACTCTAAAGCTGTAGATTTCATAATAACAGGTTGTGGAACAGGAGAAGGTGCGATGCTTGCATTAAATAGTTTTCCAAATGTATTATGTGGACATATTGAAGATCCAACAGATGCATATTTATTTAGCCAAATAAATGCTGGAAATGCAGTAGCAATAGGATATGCAAAAGGATTTGGTTGGGGAAGTGAATTAACATTAACATACATATTTGAAAAATTATTTGAATCAGATTTTGGAGGAGGATATCCAAAAGAAAGAGTTGTTCCAGAACAAGCAAATAAAAAAATATTAGATGAAGTAAAAAAGATAACACATAAAGATATGATGACAATATTGAAAGAAATAGATCAAGAATTTTTATATCAAACAGTAAATAGAAATCAATTTAAAAAATACTTCTTTGAAAATGCTGAAGATGGTGAAATAAAAGAATATATAAGAAAAATACTATAAAAATAATTTACATAAAAAGTAAAAAGCGGCAGAAATTTTATTAAAATTATTGCAAAATAATAATAAACATAGTATAATATAAAAGGCAAAAAAATACAATATAGTTAATAAGAAGAAAAATTAAAGAAAAGAGAGATGTAAAATGGAATATATATATATACTAAAGCAAGCACTTATATGTGTATTAACAGCATTTTGGTGTTATCAATTTGCAATAAGTTTATGTGCATTAGTTAAATTAAAAGATAAACCATATTTAGTAAATAAAAATCATAAATTTATGGCAATAATACCAGCACATAATGAAGAAATGGTAGTTGGAAATTTAATAGAGAGCCTAAAAAATCAAACATATGACAAAAATTTATATGACATATATGTAATAGCAGATAACTGTACAGATAAAACTGCAGAAGTAGCCAGAAAAGCAGGTGCAATAGTATATGAAAGATTTGATAATGCGCATAAAACAAAAGGATATGCATTACAATGGTTTTTAAAACAAAAAATAGCAGAAAATGCAGATTATGATGCATTCTTTGTATTTGATGCAGACAACATTGTTGATAAAAACTTTATAATAAATATGAACAAAAAACTATGCCAAGGAGAAGAAGTTGTTCAAGGATATAGAGATATAAAAAATCCAACAGATAACTGGATAACAGCAGGATATGCATTATTTTATTGGACAATGCACAGAATGTACCATTTAGCGAGATATAATATAGGATTATCACCACTATTAAATGGAACAGGATTTATGGTAAAATTTGATGTAGTAAAACCAAATGGATGGGAAACAGAAACACTAACAGAAGACATTGAATTTTCATTAAAACAAATAATTCAAGGAAGAAAATTAGGTTGGGCAACAGATGCAATAGTATATGATGAGCAACCAACATCATTTAAACAATCATGGTCACAAAGAAGTAGATGGACAGTAGGCCATATGCAATGCTTAAAAGTATATACAGGTCAATTATATAAAGCTGTAAAAAAACATAAAACATTAATGAATTTTGATGGACTACTTTATATAGCTGGAACAACTCCAATGTTAGTATTAACGTTTGGAATAATATTATTAAACTGCATAATGTATGCAGCACAAGCAATGTCAGCATGGTTATTTATAGTAAATATTTTAAACTATTTAATACCAACACTATTATTTCCAATATTTACAGCACTATTTGTAATGATATTAGAAAAGAAACCAATAAAACCCATGATAAAAGGATTGTTGTGTTATCCAGCATTTATGGGAACATGGATAATAATAAACTTGAAATGTTTATTTAAAAGAGAAACAACATGGGAAAAAATAGATCATGTTAGAGATATAAAAATAGCAGAAGTTAAAGAGGAAGAAGTTCCTGAAAAGATTTAAAACTAAAGACACGTATAATCGTGTCTTTATCATGTAAATAAAGTGGAAAAATAATCCACTTTTGTTTTACAAAAAAGATAAAAACTAAAATAGAGGAAAAAATATGGGATTTGAAAAAATCAAAGTATATGCATTTGTAGGACCATCTGGAACAGGAAAAAGTTATAGAGCCCAAATGGTTGCAAGTGAAAATGACATAAATTTTATAATAGATGATGGATTACTTATAAAAGATAATGAAATTGTTGCAGGATTATCTGCAAAAAAAGCACCAACAAAAATAGAAACAGTAAAACATGCATTATTTTTAAATAAAGAAGAACAAGATCAAATAGATAAAGCATTAAAAAAATATAAACCTGAAAAAATATTAATATTAGGAACATCTGATGGAATGGTAGCCAAAATAGCAGAAAATTTAGGCTTACCACAAATATCAAAAACAACATATATAAGTGAAGTAGCAACAGAAGAAGAAATGAAAACAGCAAGACATATTAGAGAAACACAAGGAAAACATGTAATACCAGTACCAACTTTTGAATTAAAAAAAGATTTTTCTGGATATTTGTTAGATCCATTACAAATATTCAAATCAAAAGGAATTGGAGAAAAACCATATATATCAGAAAAAACAATTATAAGACCAACATTTAGCTATATGGGAAAATTCACAATATCTGATGCAGTATTTAGACAAATAATGGAAAATGTTGCAAGAAAAATTCCAGAAATATATAAAGTTCAAAGAACAAGAGTAACAAGTTCTGCAGAAGGACCGAGTATCTATATGGAAGTAACAATAATATATGGTTGTAAAGTAAAAGATGTTTTAAGAGAATTTAAAGAAAGGGCAAAAAAGGAAATAGATAAATTAACATCAATGAATGTTGTATCATTAGAAGTAGTAGCAAAAAATGTCTATGTCCCAGAAAAAGAAGATGAAGAAAATTAAATTATTTTTTAAACAGATAATTAGAATAATAGTAAGATTTGCTATAAAGCTGTATTTTGTAGTAATATATAGAGTAAAAGTTATTGGACAAGAAAACATTCCAAAGAATAAAAAAGAGCCATTAATATATTGTGGAAATCATAGAACATATAAAGACCCGCCATTAATAGTAGTAACAGCAAAAAGACATGTAAGATTTTTAGCAAAAGAAGAATTACGAAAAAACAAATTTTTTGCATTTCTTGGAGTTGTATTTGATGGAATATATGTTAAAAGAGACTCAAAAGATTTATCAGCTATAAAAACAACATTAAAAGCATTAAAAAATGGTGAAAGTATAGCACTATTTCCAGAAGGAACAAGAAATGGGATAGAAAAAGGTGAAAAAGTAAAAGATGGTGCTGCATTTTTTGCTGTTAGAACTGGTGCCAAAGTTATTCCAGTAGGAATAAGTGGAGGTGAAAAACCATTTAAACAAATGACAATTAGATATGGAAAACCAATGGACTTTAGTGATAGAGATAAAAATGATAAAGAAGAACTTGACAAAATAACAGAAGAAATAATGGAAGAGATAATAAAATTAAGTAAAGAAAAATAAAAATGTTAATAAAAACAAAACACGAATAGTGCAAAAATCAAAGTAATAAAAAAGGAAGGAAATAAAAATGAATAACAAAAATATAAGAAATATAGCAATTATAGCACACGTTGACCATGGAAAAACAACATTAGTAGATGCATTATTAAGACAAAGCCATGTATTTAGAGATAATGAACAAGTAGCAGAAAGAGTAATGGACTCAAATGACCAAGAAAAAGAAAGAGGAATTACAATATTAGCAAAAAATACAGCAGTTATGTTTAATGGAGTAAAAATTAATATAGTTGACACTCCTGGACATGCTGATTTTGGTGGAGAAGTAGAAAGAGTTTTAAAAACAGTTGATGGAGTACTTTTATTAGTAGACGCATTTGAGGGAGCAATGCCACAAACAAGAGAAGTATTAAAAAAATCATTAGCAATGAATTTAAAACCAATTGTAGTAATAAACAAAATAGATAGACCTGGTGCAGAACCACAAAAAGTATTAGATGAAGTAATGGAATTATTTATAGAGTTAGATGCAAATGATGATCAATTAGACTTCCCAGTAGTATATGCATCAGCAAAAAATGGAGTTGCAAAATTAAACTTAGACGATCCAGATGGAGATTTAACATGTTTATTTGAAACAATAATAAACACAATTCAAGCACCAAATTGTGATGTAGAAGGACCTGCACAAATGTTAGTATCAAACATTGATTATGATGATTATGTAGGAAGAATTGCAGTAGGAAGACTTGAAAGAGGAACAATAAAAGTTGGTATGCCAGTAAGCATTTGTGAAAAAGATGATAAAATATCACAAGGAAAAGTAGCAAAAGTTTATACACATATGGGATTAAAGAAAGTAGAAGTTGATGAAGCATCTGCTGGAGATATTATAGAAGTAGCAGGACTTCCAAACATTCATATTGGAGATACAATCTGTGATTTCAATAATCCAGAAAAAATACCATTTGTAGATATTGATGAACCAACAGTATCTATGACATTTAGTGTAAACAATGGACCATTTGCAGGAAGAGAAGGACAATTCATAACATCAAGACATTTAAGAGATAGATTATTCAAAGAATTAGACAGAAATGTAAGCTTAAGAGTTGAAGAAACAGCATCACCTGATTCATTTATAGTATCAGGAAGAGGAGAATTACACTTATCAGTATTAATAGAAACAATGAGAAGAGAAGGATATGAATTATTAGTATCTAGACCAAAAGTAATCATGAAAGAAATTGATGGTGTAAAATGTGAACCAATTGAAAGATTAGTTGTAAACATTCCAGATGATTCAGTAGGAACAGTAATTGAAAAACTAGGAAGAAGAAAAGCTGAAATGGTTAATATGGAACCAGCTGAAGCAGGACATACAAAAATCGAATTCAAGATTCCAGCAAGAGGATTAATTGGATATAGAACAGAGTTCCTTACAGATACAAAAGGTGAAGGAGTTATGAACAGTATATTTGATTGCTACGAACCATATAAAGGAGAAGTTGTAGCAAGAGTTAGAGGAACAATAGTAGCTTTTGAAACTGGAAAATCTGTAACTTATGGTCTATATAATGCACAAGAAAAAGGAGACTTATTCATTGGTGCAGGTGTAGATGTTTATGAGGGAATGATAGTTGGCCTAAATTCAAGAGGAGAAGATTTAGCAGTAAATGTATGTAAAGAAAAACATTTGACAAATACACGTTCTTCAGGAGCAGATGATGCACTTCGTTTAGTTCCACCAATTCAAATGAGTTTGGAAAAAGCTATTGAATTTATACAAGATGATGAACTTGTTGAGGTTACTCCAAAATCAATTAGATTAAGAAAGAAAATTTTAAATAATAAAGAAAGAGAAAGAATGGCAAGAAATAATAAATAATCATAGTGTAGGATGTCGTTCAAAATGCATAGAATAACAGCTGCAGAAATAGCTAATTACAATGCGGACAAATATTTAAGAAGAAAAGAAATGATTGAAAGAATGAAAAATGAACAACCACATTTGGGGCCAAGATTAACTTTTTTTCATTATATATATGACGAAAAAATGCCGATGAAGGATGCAATTGAAAAAATAGTTAGTGAATTCCCATCAATATCTGTTGATAATATAATAATATGGTACAAAGAAGAAGAAAAAAGAAGAGATAAAGAAAGAAGTAATTCAAATGAAGCAAGATAAATTAAAACAAATAAAACAAAAAGCATTAGAAGAACATATTCCAATAATAATGGATGATACATTAGAAGTTGTAGATAAAATTTTGAAGGAAGTAAAACCAAAAAGAATATTAGAAATAGGGACAGCTGTTGGATATTCAGCAATGTGTTTTTCTGAATACCTTGAAGATGGTGGAATAATTGATACTATAGAAAGAGATGAAGAAAGAATTGCAGAAGCAAAAATAAATATAAAAAATGTTGGAGTAGAAGATAAGATAAAAATTTATGAAGGTGATGCTGTTGAAATTCTACCAACTTTAAATGAACAATATGATGTTGCATTTATAGATGCTGCAAAAGGAAAATATCCATTTTTCTTAAAAGAAGCATTACGAATGTTAAAACCTAATGGAGTTATATTAGCTGATAATATACTATATAAAGGATATGTTATGAGTGATTATAATAAACATAAACAACGTACAGCTGTAAGAAATTTGCGTGAATATATAAAAGAGGTTACAGAAGATCCAAACCTTGAAACTGAAATACTTGAAGTTGGAGATGGTCTTGCTGTAAGTAGAAGAAAAAAAATCGACTAATTTAGTCGATTTTTTTCATATCTTTAGGTAATTCACAATATATGTTCATAATTTTATTTGAAATAGGATGAATGAAAGAAATATGGTAACTATGTAATGCTTGTCTATTGATAGAATCAGATTTAGAACCATACAAAAAATCACCAATAAGTGGATGACCAATTGCACTAAAATGAACTCTTATTTGATGAGTACGACCTGTTTGTAATACACATTTTACAACAGACATATTATCTAATTCTTTAATAACAGTATAGTCTGTAATTGCTGTTTGGCCATCTTCAGAAACACATCTTTCGATAATACTTCCATCTTTACGAGAAATAGGAAGATTAATTGTACCAGATTTATCATTTAAAATTCCAGAAACAATTGCTATATATTCTTTCTTTAATATATGTGAATTCATTTGTTTTATTAAACATTCTTGAACATATTCATTTTTGGCAAAAATTATAATTCCAGAGGTGTCTAAATCAAGTCTATTAACAGGTCTAATTTTCTTTTTTAAACTAATAGAATCAAAATAAAATCTAACACCATTTGATAAGCTATCTGAAAAATGTAAAATAGATGGATGAACTGCAATACCAGCAGGCTTATTTAAAATTAATAGACCATCATCTTCATATAAAATGTCAAGTTCCATTTTTGTTGGAACAATATTGTCATTTTCTTCTTCATAATTCAAATCAACTTTTATGATATCTCCATTGGCAGGTGATGTACGTGTATCTATTGAAATACTGTTTAATAACACAAGTTTATTACTAATTACTTTGTGCATTAATCTTGCTGAAAGTTGGAATTCTTGTTTTAAAATTTGATTTATATTTGTATATTTATTATCTATAACTTTATATTCTAAGTACATATTAGCCTCCACAATTATTTTACAAAATCTTTTATAAATAGTCAAATTTATTTTAAAACTCCAAATACAAATTGACTATCTTAATAAAACTTGATATAATAACACATGTAAAAAAAGAAGGGAAACAAAATAATGAACATAGTAGAAAAAATATTCAAACATATAAAACTAGTATCAAAACACAAATGGGTAGTATTCAAATTAGCATGTAAAGTAGGAATACCATGGAGAGGATTTATGCATGATTGGTCAAAATTTTCACCAGAAGAATTTTGGGAAAGCGTAAAATACTATAATGGAAAAAAAAGCCCCATAATAGTATGTAAACAAAAAAATGGATATTCAAAAGCATGGCTACATCACAAAGGAAGAAATAAACATCATCCAGAATATTGGGTAGACTGGGCATTGCCACAAAAAGCAATAATAATGCCATATAAATATGCAGTAGAAATGGTATGTGACAAAATGGCAGCTGGAATAGTATATAATGGTAAAGATTGGAAACAAGACACACAAATAAAATATTATATGAAAGAAAGAGAAACATCAATAGTACATCCACAAATAGACAAATTTTTATTAGAAATATTTACACAAGTAAGTGAACAAGGAATAGATAAAACACTTACAAAAAAGAATATTAGAGAAGTATATGACAAATATTGTGTAAGAATGGAGAAATTAGATGAGAATAAGGTTTAAACCATGGGCAAGACCAGAACTAGAAGCAAGTGAATTTTATAGAGATAATCCAGAAGAATTAAAAGGAAAATGGATACAAGAATTTAAAAATAAAGAAAATCCAATACATTTAGAATTAGGATGTGGAAAAGGACAATTTATATCACAAATAGCATTTCAAAATCCAGAAATAAATTATATTGCAATAGATTTAGTTGATGCAATGTTAGGATTAGCAAAAAGAGCAGTTGAACAAACATATAATGAAGCAAATAAAGAAATAGATAATGTATTATTAACAAGGTTTGACATAGAAAGAATAGGATTAATACTATCTAAAGAAGACAATGTTAAAAGAATATACATAAATTTTTGTAATCCTTGGCCAAAGGGAAAACACAGAAAAAAGAGATTAACACATACAAGACAATTAGAAAAATATAAAGAATTTTTAGCAAATGATGCAGAAATTTACTTCAAAACAGATGATGATGATTTATTTAGAGCAAGTTTAGGATATTTTGAAGAAGCTGGTTTTGAGATAATAAATAAAACATATGATTTACATAGTGAACCAATATGGGAAAACAACATAGAAACAGAACATGAAAAAATGTTTTCAAAACAAGGAATAAAAATAAAAGCATTAATAGCAAAAATAAAAAATTAAATGAACAAAGGAGTCTTGATAAAAATGAAGAAAAAAAGAGTATTATTTATATCAAGTACAGGTGGACATTTTAATGAATTACAACAATTACAACCATTATTTGAAAAATATGATTACCATATAATAACAGAAAAAGACAAATCAACAGAAAAATTAACAGAAAAATATGGTGATAAAATAATGTATTTACCATATGGAACAAGGCAAAAATTATTTAGATATATTTTTATTTACACATTTTTATGTTTTAAAACAATATATTTATATTTTAAATTAAGACCACAATATATAGTTACGACAGGAACACATACAGCAGGACCAATGTGTTATTTAGGAAAAATATTTGGAAGTAAAATAATATATATAGAAACATTTGCAAATAGAAATAGAAAAACTGCAACAGGAAGGTTGGTTTATCCAATAGCAGACTTATTTATTGTGCAATGGGAAGAATTGTTAAAAATATATCCAAAAGCTGTATATGGAGGTGCAATATATTGATATTAGTAACATTAGGAACACAAAATAATAGTTTCCATAGATTATTAGAAGAAGTTCAAAAAAATATAGATAATGGAAAAATAAAAGAAGAAGTTGTTGTACAAAGTGGATATACAAAATTTAATTCGCCTAATATGAAAATACTAGATGAAGTGCCACAAGACGAGTTTGCAAAATTAGTAGATAAAGCAGATTTAATTATTACACATGGAGGTGTAGGCTCAATAATAACAGCTATAACAAAAGGTAAAAAAGTAATAGCAGTTCCAAGATTAGGAAAATATAATGAACATGTTAATGACCATCAAGTAGAAATAATAGAATCATTTAATGAAAAAGGATATATAATAGGGCTACATGATGTAAGTGAATTAGGTGAAGCCTTAGAAAAAGTAAAAGATTTTATTCCTCAAAAATATGTAAAAAATACAGGAAAAATATTAAAGATTGTCGAAGACTTTATTGGATAAAAGAGACTATTTTAAAAAATTTACAAAGAATTTACAAATAAGAGATAAATAGAGAAAAAGGGGCAAAATTCCACAAAATTTTGCTCTTTAACTATTGCAAAAAAAGAGTATTATTGTTATGATAAGGGAGAGTAAAATTTTGAAAGGGAAAGAAAAATGATAGAATTTAAGAATGTTTGTAAAAGATATAATACTGGAACTGAAGCAGTAAAAAATGCAAGTTTTAAAATCGAAAAAGGAGAATTCGCATTTTTAGTAGGAAGTTCTGGAAGCGGAAAATCAACATTAATTAAATTAATATTAAAAGAATTAATTACTAAATATAAAGAAATATGTAAAAGATCTGGAATAGAGTTTAGAACAAGTATTGCAAGTGATATACCTGAAATATTATATGGGGACTCTGTAGGACTTAAAAATGTTATGATATCACTCTTAGATAATAGTATTAAATATACTAAGAAAGGTTATATCGAATTAAATGTTAATTTAATAAAAAAACAAGATATAGCTAGATTATTAATAACAGTTGAGGATTCTGGAATAGGAATAAAATCTAGTGAAATAGATAATATATTTAATAAAAATAAAGAAGAATTAAAAAGAAATAATTTAAAGAATAATTTATTTACTGCTAGAAAAATAATAACATTAATGGGAGGAACATTAATAGCAACCTCTACATATGGAAAAGGTACTACAATGAAGATAGTATTAGATCAAAAGATTGAAGTAATAGATAATAAATATGATAAAGTATATGATAAAAAGAAAATACTTTTAATCGAAGACTCAGATACTACATATAAATTAATTACTAAAATGTTAAAAAATACAAATATTATAATAGATAGAGTAGTATTAGGTAGTGAAGGATTAGATAAGATAAGAAATAAAGAAAAATATGATTTAATCTTAGTCGAAGAAGAATTAAAACCATTAAATGGATATGATATAATTAAGAAATTAAAATTAA
>ERZ859732.245-NODE-245-length-22987-cov-13.482906_pt1 | contig 22987 bp, 15 predicted proteins | sample MGYA00510123_ERZ859732 | MGnify/ENA primary metagenome ERZ859732 (study PRJEB30046, sample SAMN00715133) | human gut metagenome | study: EMG produced TPA metagenomics assembly of the A metagenome-wide association study of gut microbiota in type 2...
CCTGGCATGGGTAGTATCAGCCCTGGTCTTCCAGATAGGAAGTTTGTTTATCTAAAACATCAGGAACATATATCAAATAAAAAAAGAATATCCTGCATGCCTTTTCTTGGCACACAGGATATTCTTTTTTTTATTTGAACTTTAGCTTCAACTCATTTTTTATTTAAGTTTCGGCTTTAACTCATCTGGAGAATCCTTGGTAAACATATTCACAGCTGGTGCCGATTTCGTGAAGAGATTTTCAATCACCTGCTTATCCACCTCCATTGCCGGTTGAAAATCCTCGCTCATCATATACTTCAGGATGGCATAACGCATCTGGTTTGCCACCAGGCGATGTTCCAAGTCGCTGGTTACATCCATCGTAGTCATCAGAAGCTTGCCCTTACCCACCTTGGCTTCAACCATCATACCGAGCTTTCGGCTCACGTGCCAGGTATCTATCGGCTGGATGGCCGGCTGATAATCCTTCGGGAACTCACGGAGATTCATCACCTGCGCCTTGTTCAGCAGTTCCCACCAGTTCAGGTTTGCCCAGTCATCAGTAGGGAAATTGCTGAAGAGTGGATGAGTCTTGTCGATGGTAGCCCCCGTGGTATGAGGCGGACGCATCTTAAACCAACTGGTGTTCCAGAACACCGGCAGATAGGTTTGCTTCACATCTTCGCCCATCTTTACCTTTCCGGCAGCCAGAATCAACACCTTTCCGCCCTTCTGCAACACCTTCTGCGCCTTGGCATCCAGACTATCAGCAATATAGATATCCTTAAGCGCCTTGGTATTCGGCATCTCTATCTGAGATGGATACACCCAGAAATCCCAATGGTTACGGGCTACCGGAGCATTGGAAGACTTCACCTGTATCTCCAAAACCAATTGCGATGGAGACGGAATATGGAGATGAGGGAAATCCAGGGATACATTGCCTAAACCGATGTTCTTACCCACAGGAAGCGAATTCTGATTATCAGCAAGCGAATTACCTGGAAGCGAAGACTTTCCTAATTTTCCGGAAGCCAAAACCTGCTGATTTTCGTCCTTCACCTCGTATGTAACCTCCGCATTCTGCAACGGCTCATGATAGGCATTATAGAGTTCCACAGGAACCTGCACCTTGTTTTCTGAAGAGAAAACGAATCTCGGGAACTTAGCCAGAGGAACGATTGGCGAACAGAACTCCGTCCAATCCTTGGCATCACAATATCCCTTTTCCTTCCAATGCACATTCAATACGCCCACAAGAGCAGTACCCTGTCCGCTATAATCATTCAAGCCCAGCAACTGGAAGCCAGCATAATCCTTGGTTCGCAGATTGCGTTCTAAATCATACTTATATGCCAAGGTCTGCAACTTACCGCTGGCATGAAGGAATTTCTCAGCCTGACTCGCCATACCGTTATCTCTCAGCAAATCAGAAAAGATCTCGAAGTTGCGGGCCTTATAGGCTCCCGTGTATTGCGAAATCTCCTTGAAATCTGGGAAGGCGCACCACTGTCCCATCTCGTGGGTCACTCTAGGCTCGTTCACATCAAAGGTAATCGGCGTTCTTCCCTTCTGAACCACACGAACCATATCCCCATCGAAGTTGTCTTCCGATTGCGGAGCCTTCTTGTCCCAATCCAATCCGCGCGCACCACCCTTTACATGATACTCGCTCTTCGGGTCCCAAGCCCAACCGCCACCAACGGATGCACCACAATATACACGTCGCTTATCGCCTGTTTTCTTCCATTCTTCCACAAAGTTGCCAACCCATTTCACCCAGTTTCCCGCTGGTTCATTACCGGCGGCAAGCATGCAGAAGCTAGGATGATTGCCATATTTCTCAACCATTCGCTGGGTTTCCTGCATCAGATAACGGTCGATGATCATGCCATTGCCCAACTTTACACCATGATTTGGCCAAGATGGACCTTCGGGCTGAAGATAAAAGCCAACCTGATCGGCAGCCGAGAAAGCCGCCTCGGGAGGACAATAAGAATGGAATCGCATCATATTGAGTCCATACTCCTTGCATTTTCTGAAAATACGGAGCCACGAAGCCTCATCGGTTGGCGGATAACCGGTTTCCGGGAAACAGCAGTTGCCCACGGTTCCACGCATCCAAATTTTCTTGCCATTCATATAAAACTGTCGGCCTTCGATGGAGATCTCGCTCATACCAAAGGTGGTACTGATAGATTCCTTGCCCATCGTGGCAGTCAGGGTATAAAGATTCGGATGGAATTCATCCCAAAGCCTGATATCCTCGCCCATCGGAATAATGACGGAGAATTTTCCATCACTTTCTCTCTTTATTTTAGAAAACGAATGCTTGACGCCACTTACATCAAACTGGAAATCAGCCTTTTGGGCTTTCCCCGTCACATCCATCACCACCTTAATCTGCTTGCCCTTTACATCAGGATAAACCTGCAGGTTGCGGATATACTGCTGCTGATGCGCCTGCAATTCCACTTTTCCGATGATGCCGTTCCAGTTGCCCTGGGTCTGGTCGGTTACGCTATGCGAATCCTGACCCACGCATACATTTTCGATACCATTATACACCTTGATGCTGATTTCATTATCCTTGCCATATATAATATAAGGTGTAACATCAAACTCATGGGGCACACTCAGCGAAGAATCCCTGCCCGCCAACTTGCCGTTGACATAAACCGAAGTCTCTATATGGGGGCGTTCCAGATAGAGGATAACGCACTGCTTCTTCCACTCCTTAGGCACGAACACCGATTTGCGATACCACGCATTGCCGATGTAATGCTTCTCTGGGGTGAGGAAGAAAGGAAACTTCATGGTTCCCTTGATGCGATGCTTCCCATTTGCCAGCACTTCCTCCTGGCGATATTTCTCCATATAAGGATTGAAATAGAAGGAAGAATCGTAAAGACTTCCTGTCCATTGCGTATGGGTACAGACATCATTACCCTTGCCGTTGGTGAGCATCGATCCCGGCAACTTAACTACATCCTCATAGGTAGGCGCATCTCCCTGCGAGAATCGCCATTGCCCCGAGAGGTCAATCTTATTATTAAAGCCGACGCCCTGTGCCTGCAAGGAAGTACATGCCATCAAGCCCATTATCAATACAATATTTCTCATTGATGGTTGAATCATTTATTGTTGAGTTATTTCTAATTTCACAAGTTCTTCTCCCTCCTTCGCCACATCTGCTTCGCGAGGGAAATAAACCGGCATATCCTTCTGCAAAGGAAGAATGCGGAGTTCCAGCTTCTGGCAGTCGGCAGGCAGGCGCCACAATCCCATCAGGAACGGGCGACCATTATAGAAATTATCAGCCACCAGTTTGCCATCGGCATAGAGTCGGGCACAATCACCACGATATTGAATTTGCAGGAGTTTTCTGCCCTGCAGCATTTCAGGCGAAAGATTTAGCTGATAAACCGCAGCCTTCTTGAAGTCGGCATCAGACGGTTCCTCTGCCACTTTCTGCACACCCATAGTTATCTTGCGAACGCTCTCTGCTTCCTTGATTTTCTTGAAAGAAGGAGCCAGAGACATCATTGATTTCCCTTCCTTCTGCAGGAACAGATGTTCCGCCGTCTTGGAATCTACAAGATAGATGTTCTTATAAACAGGCTTAGCGATACCCTTCGCCTTCACATTCTTCAGCACCTTTCCATCCACAGCAATCTCAGTAGGAATACCCTTGATCTGTTCCAGATAGATTTTTCCATCCCGCTTGGCAATCAACTGTGCCGTAGCGTATCGGATGCCATCGATATTTACCGGGAAGATGCACATCGCACCGGCAGGAACCGTCATCGGACGCTGAGGGAACTTCACGCCACATACCTCAAACTGCACATTCTTCTTGGCAGACAACTGCTGCAATCGCTCATAGTTATTAATGAAAACAAAACCGCTCTTATCTTTAGACCGAAGCGACCAGCGAAGATGCGAATCATCACCCTTCTCTATATCCTGACGGCATGGGAAGCTAGACTCCATCGGAGCCAATACTTCTGCATAATCATGCATAAAGAGATGCAGTTTGCGGAGCATGAAATAATGAGGATTCTTCTGTCCGAATTCACCCAAGGGCGCCTGGAAATCATACGTCTTTACCGGCATATCATTATAATTGGTAGCCTGAGTGCGCTGGTTTTCATTCAGATAAACCGCACTACCATCGTCCAGATTACCCGGCATCATCGCAGAAGGATTGGTTCCGCCATGATACATATAATATCCCAGCAGATTGCTTCCGCTACCCAACTTGACGATAGCCAGCGAATATGCATCTTCCGGATAAATATACGGACGGCGATGATAGGAAGTCATCATACCTCCACCCAGTTCGCAGGTGAAATAAGGATAGGCTTCATCCCCCTTGTTGATCTTCGCCTCTTGTTTGCCAAGCTGTTCGGTAGCGATTGCCGTACTGCTTCGGAAAGCCTTGAAGTTGAAAGCCTTGTAGTAATTACCAGCAGTTTCCTTCAGGCTGCGCTCCCAGAAACCATCGGCATAGTCGCCATAAAGCGGAAGCATCTCGCCGAAAGGCACAGGCGTTTTCAGTTCAGGCCATCCAGTACGGGTATAGAAAGGCAAATCGAAACCTATCTGCTGGGCTATCTTCTTCAGCGCCATCAGATAACTACCCCTGCCACGATATTCATTATCAAACTGTGCTGCAACTACCGGACCACCATCTTTCCATTGTAACCCCTGCATCTGCGAATAAATCTGACGATAAAGTTCGGTTGTATATTTCAGGAAAGTGGTATTCTCCTCTCTCATCTTGCATCCCTTGGTAAACATCCAGTCTGGTATGCCACCATTGCGAACCTCGCCATGGCAGAAAGGGCCCAGTCGGAGAACCACTGGCATCTCTTCCTGTTTACATACCTCAAGGAAACCACGAAGATTGCGCTGTCCACTCCAGTTGAACACACCTTCTACTTCCTCCACATGGTTCCAGAACACATAGGCAGCAATCATGGTAACGCCACCCTCCTTCATCTTTCTCACTTCCTCTCTCCACTCATTCTGAGGGATTCGGGAATAATGCACCTCACCCATCACCGGCACCACTCGCTTACCATCGAAGATGAGGCTATGCTTATCCCATCGGATAGATTGCTGCGGAATCTGTGCCTGGGCTTCCACCGGTTGAAATGAGCTTGAAATTACAGCCGATACCAATAACGAATACACTATAATCTTTGTCTGGTTATTCATTTTTATCTGTTTTAAAGTTTAATATGCTTTTTTCGTTTGCAAATATAACTATATAAATACAAAATAGGAATATAATATCGTCCGAAAATATGAGATATCTATCATTTCATACCAAATCGCTTTTGTAATCAGATATATTCATATAACATCAATTGTTTTAATGATGCTGCAAAAGTACAAACAAAAAGGGGAAAAACAGATAGACTTATTAGCAGAAATACATAGACTATCTTATGATTTGAAGAAAGAAACACCGGAAAATAGGACTAGTCTCAAAAATATTTTGTATTTTTGCAGAAAAAATACAAGAAAGCGATGGAAAATATCAAAATAAAAAACGGATTTCAAGGGGAACGCTCATTGGTAATGCCGGAGATGATTCTGGATCTGGCAGAATCAGACCCGGTATTGCGGACCTTGCATATCACAGATATAGGCTACTATCCACATGCTACCTATCATTATAGAGAACGGACGGAGCCCATCGACCAATGCGTGCTTATCTATTGTGTAAAGGGCAGCGGACATTACAGCATCAATGGCAAGCAATATAAAGTAAAAGCCAACCAATACTTCATCGTGCCAGCCAATACACCCCATGCCTATGCCTCCAATAATGACGATCCCTGGACCATCTATTGGATTCACTTCAGTGGCACATTGGCACACATCTATGCCGAAGGTGCAGAGATGCCAACCACTATATCCCCCAATCTGAATTCAAGAATAGCTGACAGAAACAACATCTTCGAAGATATGTTTCTGACCCTATCCGATGGATATAGCCTGGAAAATCTGCGATACACCTCATCGCTCCTGCATTTCTATCTCGGTTCGTTGCGCTATATGCCACAATACAGGAAATTCCACAAGAGAGAGGAACAAAATGATAACGAGATACATAGCATCATCAATGCTGCCTTGAAATATATGGAGGAGAACATAGAAAAATCTATAAGTCTGAAGGAACTTGCTGACTATACAGGTTATTCTGTCTCCCACTTTTCTGCTATTTTCAAAAACAGCACAGGACATAGTCCATTGAGTTATTTCAATCTTCTAAAAATAAACAAAGCCTGTGAACTTCTTGAAACAACAGATATGAAAATCATTCAAATCAGCTACAAACTGGGAATAGATGACTCTTACTATTTCTCACGTCTTTTCACAAAGACTATCGGAATATCACCCAAGAAATATAGAGAAAAAAGGATTGAAAAAACATAGACTTTCTTACGATTGCCTGCAATAGCCCTAAGAATAACTAAGAATAACTAAGAATAACTAAGAATAAGGGACCTTACTGTGATAACAAGTAAGATCCCTTTCCTGAAAAAACAACTCAATCCTATGAAGAAAACATATATAAACAGAGCACTACAACTTAGAATCCTAATTCAAGCAATGTCTTGAACGACAAGATGCCCAAGTGATTGACATCCAAGGCAGAAGCCTCAGCAAGATAACGCTCGGCATGTTTCTTGTCGCCCAATCCCTCGAATCCGAGCGCAAGCATGTACTTGCAATGAATCTGGTTAGAGAGGTTCAAGTTACCCTCCCATATCTGAAGATCTGGCAGCGATACTGCAAAATAATCCATCACTACATCCTCGAAGAGATGGTTCTTACCATAGTTCACGAGCTTGTAGAATCTGCCGTTAGCCTCGTCTTGCCTGCCCAACTTAATGAGAGCCAATCCCTGATAGAAGATCTTGTCTGGCTTGGCATCGTTGTAGTACATGGCTGCTGCTGGCTTCTGAGGTCCCTCGGTAGCCTTCTCCCAGCACTCCTTGGCCTTTTCCTTCTCGCCCTTAGCTTCGTAAGCACAACCCAAGAAGTAATAGAAGTCATTCTCCTGGGCACCATAGAGTTTGCCTTCACCCAAATGATGAGGATACTCCAGACACTGCTCCAGCAAAGTTATGGCCTTGTCATTGTCATTTGCCACCAAGGCTTTCTTCGCCAATTCCAGACGAGAGAGCTGATACTGTCCGCTCACCTTGCCTTCGCCACCTTCCCATGGGTGGAACTGGTGGGCATCAAGCTTCTTCATTGCCTCCTCATACTTACCTGTCTGGTTCAAGAGGGTGATTTCCTCCAGTAAGAGGTCGTCACGCTTGGCTATCAACTCTGGATACTTCTGGAGATTTGCCAATCTATCGGCATGAGCCTTACCCATACGCTTGTAGAGCTGGTCTAGCTCCATCAAGATACGAGCATCGGTGGTATCAAGCGCAAACGCCTTCTCCATGTGAACAAGGGCTGTATCCTCTTCATGCAACTTATTGAACTCAGCCAAGGCGAGGTTGCGCCATACTGTTGGGAACTGAGCATCCTTTGCAGCAGAATTTTGCCAATAACCGATGGCCAACTCATACTGACGCTTGTCATAATAGAGACAACCGAGATAATAATTGGCCTTGCTACCCAAAGTTGCATCTGCCCCACCCTCGAAAGCGCTCAAAGCTGCCTTCAAGGCAAGTGAAGCCTCAGCGTGGTTAGGGAAACAGTAATCAGATGCATATTTCTCAGCCTCCTTGAATGCTTCCGTATCACCAATCCACCCCATATAATAATAGGTCATCGGTGTAACCGCACCCTGCTCAATAGCAAGTTGCCATATCTGGAGAGCCTCAGCATAGAGACCAGCAGAAACATAGTCGAGTGCCAACTCATCGTAGTTGTTTGACATGCCATGCATCATCTCTGCCACCTGCTCCATATATTTCTTGTCATCTGTCAAGAGATACAACTCATAGAGGCAGTGATAGTTGAAGCGGTCGATGGCAAGCGATGCCTCACACCACCCGATAGCCGCCTGCTTGCGGCCTGTCAATCGCAAGATAGAAGCCTTCAAGCCACGTGCCTTGTGGTTATGGGTGTTGCGGATGAGACAGCTCTCAACCTCCTCCTCGGCATCGTCCATGCGATGTTGCATCACGGAAATCTCTGCACAAGAGAAGAAGCCTGCATCCTGCCAAGCGGCATTCCATGTTGACTTATAGAACATATCGTAAGCCTCATCCATCTTATACTGATACTTCAAGGCAAGACCCAAGTTGAAGATAGGCTCGCCATCGTATGGGTTAGGATTGCGCTTCATCAATACCTTCACGGCACGACGGAGATATTCCTCCGCCTTGTCGAAACGACACTTACGGATATACCACAAGCCGAGGGCGTTATTACAACGATAGTCCATAGGGTCGCGACGGAGAGCCTCCTCGTAGTAATCCACTGGGCTGTAAGTGGCATGACGATACTGCTCCAAGTGAAGACCTGTGAGATAGAGCTGGTCATTGGTCTTGATCTGCTCTGGCAAGAGGGCTGACTCCGCTGGGTCAGGGATAGGACGAATCTCATCTGGCTCTGCATGCCATGACAAGAGATGCTTGCCTTCAGGAGAAGTCAACTCGAAAGTGAGCTGGCCGATGCTGCTATCACCTACGGCAACCGTCTCGTCCAAGAGGTTCTCAGGATCAACGGCTGCTTCCTTTTCATAATATACAGTGCCATCGTCATTGCGCAAAACCACCTTCACCTGCTGCTTGGAAGTAGCAAACAACTTGAAGTTCACCTTGCCTGTAGCATCAGCAGTGGTCATCTTGCCATCCTCATCCACCATATTGATGTTCATAATCAAGTCCTTGTTGGCACATTTCACGACTCCCAACTCACGATATGGCATGAAGTACTGGGTGAATCGCTTCTCCTCGTATGGCATGAGCCATGTGAAGTCAGGCTGGTTCTCGGTGAACACACCTGCCATCAACTCGATGTATGGACCATCGGTATCGGTGAGGTTGCGGTCCCAAGCCTGTCCGAAGTCGCCATTACCCCATGTCCACTGCTTCTTGCCTGGAGATACATGGTGATTGGCCACATGGAGCATACCAGCCTGGGTATCATTCTCATAACCACCCTCAAAGTCGAACTTAGAGTTCACGCCCATGTAGGATGTAGGCACCTTGATGTTCTTGTAGTTGGAAATATCCACACCAGCGGAATAGTCCATCTTATAATAGGTACCCGTGGCGATAGGGAAACTGCTCACGGCACGCTTGCCATGGTCAAACACGGCATTGATGTCCTGAGGGAACACACTCTGGTAATAGTCGTTCACAGCCACGGCAGGATTCGCCCACCAAAGGAAAGTCTGAGGCATGTTGGTACGATTATAGAGGCGACCCTTGATTTCGAGATAAGCCTTGCCAGGACGAAGTGTGAATCCAGCCATACCCTTCTGATGGAACATCTTTTCCATCTCGTTCACCCATACGGTAACGGAGCCATCCTCATTCTCCTCGATGGTGCTATCCACTGGGAGATAGGTACTTGGACGATGGTGTTGAGGCCAGTTGAACTCAATGCCACCGCTAATCCACGGACCAGTCAAGCCCACCAATGCCGGTTTGATGACATGATTATAATATACAAAGTGACGCTGCTTGATCTTATCGTATGCCATCTGCACACGACCGCCCAACTCGGGCAGAATCATCACCTTGATGTATTCATTCTCAATCCAGATGGCATGCCACTCCTTATCTACCTTTTCATCGCTGATACGCTCAATAACAGGATAAGGATAAACCACTCCACTCGAACCCTGATAAACTCGTTTCTCCAGGAAAATAGGATTCTTCTCAGGGGTTCCAACCTCGTAAGTTGGAATCACCACAGTTTCTCTCCAAGCTTTAACCATAATTATTTAATGTTTTATTAATTCTTTTTCCAATTCCTCGAGCGATTTGCCTTTGGTCTCCGGTAACATCAGGGAGACGAAGAGGAAACCACCCAGACATACTGCACTATAAATCCAGAAGGTGCCATAACTGCCCAATGCCACATTGAGCAATGGGAATGTATAAGTAAGCGTAGAACTTCCCACCCAGAGGGCAAAGGTACTGGTAGCTACCGCTACGGCACGCACCCTGTTGGGGAAGATTTCAGCTAAAAGCACCCAGGTAACAGGTCCCAGGGTCATCGCATAGCAGGCGATGGCTGCCACTACCAGGACTATCATAAACCATCCTGTAATCTGGAAGAAATAACAGATACCCAGAATAAGATAGATGCCGCAAAGTCCGCCGGCACCCAATTTCATCAAAGCCTTTCTACCCCATTTATCTACCGTGAAGATGGCCACAAATGTAAAGATAACATTGGCAATTCCCGTTACCACGATATTGAAAAGCACATCACCTATGGCATAACCTGCCGACTGGAATATCTCCTGCGCATAATTGAAGATGACATTCGTTCCGCACCATTGCTGGAAGAAGGCAACCACCACACCCAATAGGAGCACCTTGCGATAAGGTTTGCTGAACAAGGTCTTCAATCCTGCCTGCGAAGAATCCTTTTCGTTAGCCTCTCTCACGGCCTGCAACTCTGCCTGCGCATAGCTGTTTCCACCTATCTTATTCAATGTAACGAAAGCTTTCTTTTCTCTATTTTTCATAGCCAGCCAACGGGGACTCTCTGGAATGAAGCAAGCCATCACACAGAATACTGCCGCAGGAAAGGCTGCCGCCCAGAACATCCATCTCCAAGCCATCTGCCCATTCCAGGATGCAGCAATATCTGCTGAGGAGAAAGAAGTCGGGATAGGTTCTGCTATCAGCCAGTTGGTTATCTGCGCCGCCAGAATACCAAGCACGATGGTCAATTGGTTCAGCGAAACCAGTTTTCCTCTGATGGAGGTAGGTGCCACCTCAGCAATATACATAGGTGAAAGTCCTGAAGCCACTCCGATGCCAATGCCTCCGAAGAAACGAGCCACCAGAAAGTAGCTGAAGGTATCAGCCATTCCCGTTGCTATCGCCGAGAAGAAAAAGATCAGGGCGGCAACAATCAGGAGTTTCTTTCTTCCGATACGGTCGGCAAGCGAACCGCAGAGCATCGCTCCTATCAGACAGCCTATCAAGGCGATGGTCATCGCCAAGCCTTGGTCTGAAGGGTTATCGGCTATCTGATAATACAGTTCGTAGAAGGGTTTGGCACCACCAATCACTACCCAATCGTATCCGAACAGCAATCCACCCATCGCCGATACCAGACAGATGAAATACACAAATCCTTTGTTTATTGTTTCCATGCTAGTTGTTTTTATTTGTTTTTTCCGGGTGCAAAGGTATCGCTTTTATCGGAAAGATGGAATAGAATAAAAACGGAAAATAATGGAGAATCTTACGATAGCCATTCTGGCATTCATAAAAAATAGTGGTCTGCGAAGAAGTATAAGAAACATGAATGTATTTATATAACAAAAAAACGTGGATGCTTCCTTACATCCACGGTTTTTTGTATTTTTATTCTGATATTCATCTCATTTTCACGAAATTCATCATGTTCAGGATATTCATTATATTCTCTTTCCAACCTTTGCGGCAACAAACGCAATCATCAAGCCCAGGCAGGCAGCGATGCTGATGGCGATACGAAGTCCGGTGGCCTCAGCAAGCCATCCGATAACCGGTGGCCCTACCAGGAAACCGAAGAAACTGATGCTCGAAACAATGGTAATGGCGATGCTAGCCTTGATGGTTCCCAGCTTTCCGGCGATGCTGTAACAGATAGGCACAGACGAAGAGATGCCGAAACCTACCAGCAGGAAGCCCAAGGTGGCAGGAATCAGATAAGGCAAGGCAGCTGCCAGCCACAAACCGCCCACAATCAAACCACCACAAACCTTCAATACCTTGGCTGGTCCATATTTCGTTACGAAACCATCGGCCAGGAATCTACCCAGAGTCATTGCTCCCATACCAGCCACATAGCCCGCACGGATAAAAGCCTCATCGGGTTTCACTACAGATGAGAAATACACACCACTCCAATCGTAAACAGTTCCTTCACAGAACATGCCGGCAAATCCCATCAATCCCAGGAGAAAAAGAATCGGGTCGATGGTCTTGAAAGAGAACTTCGGCACATCCTCCTCTTCTGCCTTCGCCGTAGCATCATCTACAAGAAAACGGAATCCGATGGCGATGATAAGAAGACTCATCGCCAGGATGGCTCCAAAGTGAACCTCTATCGGAAGCAGGGTATTGGCAAAGACGGCTCCGATGATACCGCCCGAGAATCCGCCCAAACTCCACAAGCCATGAAATGAAGACATGATGTTGCGCCCATACATCTTCTCTACCAGGCAAGCCTGGGTATTGGTGGCGATGTTCATCAGATTCGCCATCATTCCGAAAGCCATCAGACTCAATATCAGATTGAAAACCGTAGTGCTGCTTCCTATACAGAAGAGCACCAATGCATAGAGAATTTCAGATAAGGCAAGCATCCTCTTGCTGCCAAACCTGCTCACCAAAACACCCGAGAAAGCCATCATCAGAAGCTGACCGATAGGAATGGCGAAAAGCACCGATCCCAGCTGTCCGTTGCTCAAGTGCAACATCTGCTTTACATCCGGAATGCGGCTTGCCCAACTGGCAAACACCACGCCCGGCACAAAATAATAAGCTGCAACAGCCACTCGCTTACGGGTTAAATCTCCCAAATTGCTCAAACTATTCATATTACTCAAACTTACAGTCATCCTTCTTAATACCTTATTTTATATACCTTAATTTATATGCCTATTTATATACTTATTTATATCTGCGGCTGCAAAATTACAAAAAAATGCAGAAAAACACCGATATTTGAACAAAAAATGTAGCTTTGTTTAAGAAATTAGCCGTAACTTTGCACTTAGAAAAAGAATTAAAAACAAACTAGCAATGAAGAAACAGACAATGATTAGCCTGGCACTCGCCTTGACTTTGGCGATGCCAACCATGCCCACCTTCGCACAGAAGGCGATGAGCAAGAAAGAAATCGCCGAAAAGGAAAAGGCTTTCAAGAACCTTCAGCATCCCTGGAAGGGAAAGAAGGTGGCTTACTTCGGCGATTCCATCACAGATCCAAGAATCAAGGCATCGAAGGTGAAATACTGGGGATTCCTGCAGGATTGGCTCGGCATTACCCCCTACGTTTATGGCGTGAGCGGCAGACAGTGGAACGATATTCCCCGACAGGCTGATCTACTCCAGAAAGAGCATGGTGATGATTTCGATGCCATTCTCATCTTTATGGGTACCAACGATTACAACAACGGTATGCCTATCGGTGAATGGTATGAGGAGACTTTCGACAGCGTAAGAGTAGCCCTCCACAAGCCTAGCGAAATGGTTCAGCGTCGCCATCGTCATTTTGCCATGGATAAGAACACCTTGAAAGGTCGCATCAACATCGCCATGTCGAAGTTGAAGCAGATGTATCCTACCAAGCAAATTGTGGTGATGACTCCTATCCATCGTGCTTACTTTGGAAGCAGCGACAAGAACATCCAGCCCGACGAGATGTACGAGAATGCCCGTGGCATCTTCTTCGATGAATACGTGAAGGCTATCAAGGAGGCAGGCAATGTATGGGCAGTACCAGTCATCGACCTCAACTCCCTTTCCGGTCTCTTCCCTCTTTACGATGCTGGTGCCCAGATGTTCAACAAGCCAGCCACCGACCGTCTTCATCCTAATGATGCCGGCCACTCCCGTATGGCAAAGACCATCATGCAGCAGCTCTCCGCCCTGCCTTGCGACTTCTAGAGAAGGGGCAGCTGATATAGAAAAGTGTGTTATTTCACCCCTATTTTATATTGAAAAGTGTAGTTTTCCGCAGGAGTTTGCCTATATTTTAGGCAAATTTCTGCGTTTGTTGCCTATGCTTTAGGAAAGTTTTATTTATATTATGCCTATACTTTAGGAAGATTTTCATATCAGTTGCCTATGTTTTAGGAAAATTTCACTATATTTTTACCTATGTTTTAGGAAAGTTTCACTATATTTTTACCTATGTTTTAGGAAAGTTTCACTATATTTTTGCCTATGTTTTGGGAAAAAAGAGTAACTTTGCAGCATAACTTAAAGAGAAGAAAACGTTATGATATATAGACAATTAACAGAAGAACTCCAGAAATGGAGTGAAAGAGACAACAGGAAGCCATTGGTTTTACGAGGCGCAAGACAAGTTGGAAAGACAACATTGGTCAATGAATTGGGTAAGAAATACGATGTATATATCAAACTGAATCTAGAACGAAGCTCAGATGCAGAAATCTTTACCAAATCAGACAATGTAAAAGAGATATATCAATACATCTGCCTCAAGAAGAAAATCGAGGTAGATGAACGTAAGCGTACTCTACTTTTTATTGATGAGATACAAAACGAACCAAAAGCAGTTGGTCTGCTGAGATACTTCTATGAAGAGATGCCCTGGTTGCACATCATAGCAGCAGGTTCCAGACTTCAAACCCTCATCAAGCAGCGCATCTCTTTCCCAGTGGGAAGAGTGGATTATCTATCCCTCCGTCCATGCTCCTTCCTGGAATATCTCGATGCTATAGGTGAAGACCAATTGGCACAAATGGTGAAAGAAGTCAGCGTATCACCTTTATATCACGAGATGTTACTGAACCATTTCAACCATTACACCTTGATAGGTGGTATGCCTGAAGCCCTAGTGGAATATGCTAAGACTCATAACCTGACCAAGTTAGCCCCTATCTACCGTTCACTGCTTGATGGCTACAATGAAGATGTAGAAAAATATGCTCGTAATGAAAACCAAGTAAAGGTTATCCGCCATCTGCTTACACATGGCTGGGCAGAGGCAGGACAAACTATTACCTTCGCTCGATTTGGAGGCAGCAACTACACAAGCAAGGAGGTACATGAGGCTTTGGAAGTGATGCAGAAAGCATTCCTGCTCAATTTGGACTATCCCGTCACATCAGTGAAAGCCCCAGCTGTACCAGCCATAGCAAGACAACCCAAGCTAGTATGGGTAGATACGGGCATCATGAATTTCTCCGTTGACATTCAGACAGAATATCTGCAAGGCAATTCCCTCTTGGATGTATGGAAGGGGCATGCTGCGGAACAAATCGTAGCCCAAGAGCTGCGTATTGTTTTGGATCGCAACTTCCGCAACGAGCAATACTTTTGGGTAAGAGACAAAAAGGGATCTTCAGCAGAGGTAGATTTCGTTTGGCAACATCACTCACAGATTCTCCCGATAGAAGTGAAGTCTGGCACAAATGCCCATCTTCGCTCCCTCCACTCCTTCATGTCTCAGCCTGATGCCCCAAGCATTGCCATCCGCATTTGGCCAGGTGAATATAGCATAGACGAAGTGGTATCTCCTACAGGTCATCCCTTCCGCCTCATCAATCTTCCCTTCTATTATGTGGGGATACTGGATAAGATATTGGAAATGGTATAATTTATGCAAAATTGCATATTTGGGTAGCCTTACGCTACCCATCCATATCCTTGCACCGCCATATCCACAAAGTGATTGAACAGCAGATTCGTCTTATCATTGAATGATACTCGGTCGTAACTCATCGGCAAGTCTTCATTGAGCGATGTCTGTATCAAGGCAAACACCTGATGGCGAGGCTGTTCGTCCTTATACCAATCCACCACCATCACCTTCTCCTTCTCTGCCAAGAGTTTCTGATAGAGATTCTTCGAAGCCAATATCACCTTCTGCTCTTCCTCCTTTGTCAACTTGCGGTCAGACCTCAAAAGGTCGAAGATTTCCAGTTCCTCTTCCTCCAATCCCAAGTCTGTGGTGCGACTCTGCTCCTTCTTCAAGTCAGCGATGAGCTGAAGCAGCATATCATAATAATCCTCATTCTCACTACCGCCAGCATTATATCTGTCGATGATATTCTTATATCGCTGAGAGAATGGAATGCGAGTACAATTCTTATTAATCAATTGCTTCAATGTTCGCTCAATAAAAGCACGCAGGTCATCTATCTCCAACGCCTTATAAGGAGTGCTGTTGATTTCCTTGCGCAATGCATCCACATCCAGTTTGCTCAGGTCAATGACCTTGCCTTGATGGATGGTATATTCAGAAGAAGGATGAATATCATCGGCAACCATATCTCCGGATGCATACGCCGACACACTCTGGTCGAGAGCCTCGGCCATTCTCAACTTCGCCTTCCGCAACTTCTCATCATCTATCTGATTGCAAAACAGACCATTGAGATAAGCTATCGGGGCAAACTTCTCGTTATACCAGCCTCGCTCAAAGATCTCTGGCTTGGCGGCATCATAGAGATTCATCAGCAGATTGCTCAATACCTTGAAGCGGTCTTTCCACTCGTCTTTCTCCAAGATGCGATTATATGCCTTGCGGAACATCTCCAGTTGGTCGAGCGTCTCTCCCTTGGCGATGATGTCAGCCAACTTGATGCCAAGTTGCAGCAAGAAAGCCTCGGTATCCACGATACATTGGTCGATGTTGGCTATCAACTGTGTGATGTCCTTGGCTGGATATTCGGTATTGTCGCCTGTAGAGGCATAATCAGACAAAGCTTGCTGCATATACTTGAATACATTCACATAATCCACGATGATACCACACGTCTTGCCGGGATAAACACGATTGGCACGAGCGATGGCTTGCATCAACGTATGTCCCTTCATGGGTTTGTCGAGATAGAGCGTTGAGAGCGATGGCACATCAAAGCCTGTGAGCCACATGGCACAGACGAAGACCAAGCTCAGAGGGTCATCCTTATCCTTGAAGCGGTCTTCGATGTCCTTGCCATCGGGCGTTATCGCCTCCATCTTCTTGCGATGCATAGTGATGTCGAGACCTTGGGCGGCAAACTTCTCCTCCTCGCCATCTTCCTTACTAATCACCACTGCCATCTCTACCTTATTCATATAGTTGAGGCGTTCGGTCAAAGCGACACGCTCATCATGCGTCTTTGCCTCATTGCGCTCCTTTACCAGTTGTTTTTTCTCTTCCGCCCAGTACTTCTGCACCTTGTCATACATCCTTACGACAGTGTATTTATCCACACTCACCACCATACCCTTACCAAAGAATCCACGTCTTGGGAAATGATGGGCGATGTCTCTGGCGATACGGTCCAATCGACCATCTCTCTTAATCACCTCCAAGATGCGAGAGGAAGAGTTCTCCAAGAGTTCCTTTTCTCGGTCGTTAAGATTCTCATCTTCCACGATTTGGTCGATGTCGGTATCCAGCCAGTCATTGGTCAAGCCTACCTCTGGCACTCTTCGGCTATAGAAGAGCGGCACGGTGCTGCCATCCTCGATGGCTTGGGCGAAGTTATATTCCGATACATAATCGCCAAACCATTGGTTGGTGAGTCGCTTGCTGCCCAAGAGTGGCGTTCCAGTAAAGGCGATGTAGTTGGCATTCGGCAAACCGATGTGCATATTCTCGGCTAACTGCTTATACTGGGTGCGATGAGCCTCATCTACCAATACAAAGATGTCGTTGCGAGTGGAGAGCACGGGATATTTCTTGGTCTTATCGTACTGGAATTTATGGATGAGCGTAAACACCAATGGTTTGTTACCAGACAGGAACTCACGGAGCTGGACGGCGTTCTTAGGTTGGCATTCCTCCTTGTCACCCACCACCTCCGTACGAACGAACGTCTTGTGTATCTGTGTATCCAAGTCATCCCTATCCGTGATTATCAAGAAGGTGAAATTGCCATGCAACTTGCGCTTCACCTTTCTCACGAACATCACCATCGAATAGCTCTTGCCCGAACCTTGGGTGTGCCAAAAGACACCGAGCTTACCCTTCAGTTCCTCCCTTCGCTTCACGGTTTCCATCAGATTGTTCACGCCGAGATACTGGTGGTTCTTGGCGATAATTTTTATCCTTTTATTATCAAAGAAAACGAAGTTCTCGATATAATCCAAAAGCCGCTCCTTGCGGAAGAGACCATCTATCAAGGTCTGAATACTCAGTCCATGTTCGGCTATCTCCTCCCTATTCAGTTTCTCCTTTTCGTTATTCACCCTGAGCCATTCGAAGAAGAACTCATAGCCTGCATTCCAAGCACCTATCTTGGTTTGCAAACCATTGCTCAACACGCAGATTTGGTTCATGGCAAAGATGTTCGGGATGTCCTTGCGATAAGATACGAGGTTCTTGTTGTAAGATTCCTCTATCTTGACGGTAGAGTTTTTCAGTTCGATAAACACCACGGGCAGTCCATTCACGAAGAGGAGCACATCGGGACGGCGATAGCGGAAGTGACCTTTGATCCACATCTGGTTGACACAATGAAAGTCGTTACGCTCAGGATGGTCAAAGTCGATGAGTTTCACGATGTCGAAGTCCTCCCGATGCTGATTGCGAGTCTTCACCTTGATGCCATTTCTTATCTGGTTATAAAACTTGTAGTTGGTATCCACCATATCGGTACCCGAATAGTCCTTGCGGAAGTCTTGGAGGATGTTCTTCAAGATTTCATCGTCTATCTGCGGATTCAGACGGCGCAAGGCTGAGAGGAATACTTCGGGCAGAATGCACTCCGAGGCATTGGCACGTCCAGTGGATGCCACCTCGTCTTGGTCTTCCAATTCCGGGCTACACTCTATTCGTTTCCATCCGTATTCCGGCTGCGAAAGTCGATTACAGATGGCTTGCTCTATATTGTCTTCACTGATAAATGACTTCATACGCTTATTCTTGGTTTCTATATGATTATAATGCTAGTTGTTATCTATATTTGCCTGTTGCCATAGTGTAAAGTTTGCGCCCATCAGCTGGATGACGTATGCACAACACGTGTTGGACATATGCCCACTAGCTGATGTGCGAGTGCACAACAGCTGGTGGGCGACCGACGAAGCTATATCTTTCAACGACATAACCTATATCTTCGAAGGACTTTTCCTATATACTTCAAAGACTTTTCCTTAATGCTTCAAGGGTATCAATGCGTTCCTTCGGGATGAGGAATCGATTGCATCGTTATTCTTTCACCTTTACTTCCAACTTGCCTGACATAAGTCGAGGGAGAAGGAGGTCTCGCTGGCGAGCAAGAAGGGAATTCTGCTTAGCCAAACTAAAAATAACCTTCAACATTCTCTCAACTTGTAAATCAAACAACTCTACTATCTTACTAGGTGGAACGACAATTTTGATTCTTTCAACATCAGATCTGCTTAGACCTGGCTGCGCAGCATTTCTATTCAAAATCTGCATTACTGCAAAGAATTCTTTCTGATGAAGAGTAAAGTACAAATAGTTTCTGTACTTTATATTCATGGGAGACAAGAAAAAGACATGCTCATTAATTGAATACTCCGAATAGGGAAACGAATCTCTAAACATAGTTACCTTGCCAATATACGCACCATCTTTATACAACAAGATGTCATTACCAGAGTTTTTTCCTCTTTTCAGACTATCATAGAAATCTTTTGGAACCATCTTTACAGAAGAATAATCAAAAGAAGCAAGCTCCTTTATACATTCTGCACCTAACGAAGGACAACCATCCTTGATTGATCCATCAATTCCACCTTTAGGTCTTTTACCTGTCTCAAGTTCAATTCCCCACTCTCCTAACTTTTCTACTTTCCATCCTTTAGGCAAGCCATTCTCCATTTCCACATTCTCATGTCCTGGGAAGCGGAAGCGGACGAACCATTCTTTATATAGGTTCTCTGCCATTTTCTCCAAAAGGCGAATACGCTTGGTATTGTTCTCTATGAAAGTATCGTAGGTGGAGAGGATGGAGGCTATGCGATGCTGAACATCCGAAGAAGGGAAGTTCCACTTTATAGACATTATGCTCTTAGGACTAACATTTACTTGATTAGCTGCGCCATATGCTCTGCAACAAATCATTTCTTTCATTGCTTGAGTTTGCAAAACATAATATATATACGATAACGATGCATTATTCTTTGGTACTATTTTACCTGCCCTTTGATTCAACAAATAAAGTCGATCACTATAATTGCGGCATGATCTTCCTACAACAGAATTAGGCTGATTCATATGGCTTCCTGTCAATGATAAAAGAACATCCCCTCTATTTACATAGTATTTTTTATTAATTCCAAGAAGCTCTTTTGATACAAACTGCATATTTTCATTAATGACATTCCGACCATTGCTAATGTTTCCAATCTTTATTATAGGAATATCCGCTGTTTCTTTTAAATCTTGAGACTTAAAAGCATATCCAGAAAACACTTCGTAATATTTACCAACTTTTAAATACTCCATACTTACTCCTCCCCAAACAAGTCCTTCATATTCTTCTCTATCTCCTTCTGCAAATCCTCAGCCTCAGCACTGAGCTGAGAGAACTCACCATTCAGAGACAACATTTCCTGACGGAATTCATCTTCAGTCATTCCATCATCCTCTATCACAACACCGACATAGCGACCAGCATTGAGACTCCAATCATTGTCCTCAATGCCATCCTCGCCTTCAATCTTCGCTACTTTGCACAAGCCGATGACATCACGATATTTTCCTTCTGGCCATCTTTCGAGCAGCCAATCCACTTCTTCTTGCTTGCCTTCTGCCTTGTATTCGTTAACCAATGCCCAGAAAGCATCACTATCTCCCTCATAGAGACAAGTGATGATACCTAGGTTCTTGATCTGCTCATCCGAGAACTTGCGGTGTGCTCTATCCACTTGCGTAAAGATATTGCGAGCATCAATGAAGAGAATCTCGTCCTTGTGAGTGCGCTGCTTATTGAAGAACCAAAGAGTGGCTGGCAACGTAACTGTAGAGAACATATTACTTGGCAAGGTAACCATCTGACTGATAATACCATCCTGTATCATCTTCTTGCGGATTTCCAACTCTGAGCCACCCGCATCACTCGCCGAATTAGCCATGACGAGGGCTGCCTTGCCATTCTCATTCAGAGCCGTGGCAAAGTAACCTATCCACAGATAGTTGGCATTTGGCACCGTTTCCTTCTTATCCGAAGCCTTCTTGGTAGATTTGGTCTTGTTGCGTGGCACACCATAGGTATTGAATCGGGCATCATCAGCCACCTTCTCAAACACGACTTCATCCACATTGAAAAGAGGATTAGCCATCACATAGTCAAAATTGCCAAAGGCATTATAAGGATCACTATAGTAAGAATTAGCCTCGGTTATCTCACCTCGCACATTATTGAGCAAGAGGTTCATCTTGGCAAGTTTCACGGTATCTGGCTCTTTCTCCACACCATAACAACGGAAGCTCATCAAATCTTGGTTGCTGGCATTATGGCGATGCATGTAGCGAGCCGCTTGCACAAACATACCACCCGAACCACAAGCTGGGTCCAAGAATTTCTTATCGCCCGTAACAGGACGAAGAACCTCTACCATATACTGCACCACAGAGGGTGGCGTATAGAAGGCTCCTCCACCCTGACCTTCTGCCAAAGCGAAATTACCAAGGAAGTACTCGTAAATCTGACCGAAGATATCGATGCTGATGTCCTCCGGAATGTCCTTGAACACTCTGACGATGCGACTCAGTAACTCCGGTTCTTCCTCTGGCACCAACTGTCCATACACCTCCTTAGGCAAAACGCCTTGCATTCGCAGATTCTCCTGTTCGATAGCCTCCATGGCACGCTTCACCAACAAAGCCTTGTTGGCATCATCTGGCGCATCGTTGATATAATCGAAGTACGCACATTCGGGAAGAAAGAAGCCACACTTCTCCACGGCTACATCCTTTCGCTCCATACGAGAGCCTTTATACTTGTTATATTCAGCATCTATCTCAGCCTTATGCTGCTTGAAGAGCACGTCAGCATAACGCAAGAAGATGAGACCGAGGATAGGTTGACCATATTTGTTAGCCGCCAAGTGGGCACCAGCACGCAGCATATCCGCCGAGTGCCAGAGATTGTCTTTGAGATTTTTTAGTTCTGAATCAGTCATAGAATTACCTTTTATTCATTGTACGACAATAGGGGCAAAGAATAAAAAGTCTTCTTTGTCGCTATAACGAGGAGCGTTGGAACTGGATTCGGGAACGAGCCACATCACAGGACATGAGAAAAATCCCATCACATGAGAAAACCAAAAATACCTGAGAGCATGATACAAAAGAAGCGTGAGCTTCACTTATCATACTCTCAGGCATTTGGCGTGGCCCGTAAAACCGATAAGTTCCGCCCACGCTATAGCGCAGGCGTTCACTTAATCTCGGTTTTACATCTTTCTATCGCCAAATTTCGAGAGTATTCCGAATTTCGTAAACGCTTTGTATATTAATACATTATATGTCTATAAAATTGTTCTTTCTGTTTCTTATTTTATTATTTAATTGTTATACATTCTGTTTATCGGTCGGCATGGGCGCAAGGCTCATCGTCCCGATTTGGTTGCAAAGATACAAAGAATATTTGAAACTTGCAACTCAATGGTGCAAAATATCCTTAACAGAGAAGATTTTGCTAATTGAATCAAAGGAGAAGTATTGATCATCCATTATCATATAATCCTCCCTCTGCTTTTTGCTCTGATTCTTTATCTCAGGAAACATCTTTACAGGAACTATCACTTCTCGACCATCTGTCAAGAATACTGCCATTGCTCCACGTTTCACATTGAAATCTAACTTTTTGATTCCTAAAGTTGTATCTTTATATTTACACATAACAGACATCCCTTTATTATATTGTTTTTATTCTAATTTTCTTGCCAGCAAATATACAAAGAAATATTGAAATAAACTCATTTTCTTGGATAAATATTTGGTATATTGATAGAATAATCGTATTTTTGCTACAAAAGAACGCAAAATTACACAAATATGATCAACGACAGAAGACAACTGGCTGATGTATTTCAGCAAACCATAGATATCGTAAATAATTGCTGGAAGCATCTGTCTTTTTATAAATATGGTTGACTCCTAAAGTTTCAATTACATGAAAGAATCA
>ERZ859732.246-NODE-246-length-22892-cov-15.632220_pt1 | contig 22892 bp, 15 predicted proteins | sample MGYA00510123_ERZ859732 | MGnify/ENA primary metagenome ERZ859732 (study PRJEB30046, sample SAMN00715133) | human gut metagenome | study: EMG produced TPA metagenomics assembly of the A metagenome-wide association study of gut microbiota in type 2...
TGCATGTATCACGCCATTCTGTAGCCCCACGATCTTCTTGACGTAGGCCAGTCCTAAACCGAAACCTTTAACGTCATGTTTATTGCCGGTATGCACACGATAAAACTTATCGAAAATCCTCTTCAAATCATCTTTCTGTATGCCTATGCCGTTATCTTCTATTGAAATATTGATCTTGTCCCCCGTATTCCAGCGCGGCGCACCAGCACGGCCCGGCCCGCGTCGCTGAGGGTCTGGACGGCAGAGCCGCCCTCCGCCGACAGGATATGCTCGGCGAGGCTGGTGAAGGAAAAGCTCTCCACCAGTCCGCTCAGTGCGTCGCCCATCTCCCGGTGGATGCGGCCCTCGGTGGACGAGGTAAACTGCTCCGGCACCAGCAGGATGCTCTTCTCCCCCGCCTCAGCCCGCGCCCGGATGCGCTGGTACAGCAGGGTGGTCTTTCCGCTGCCGGAGCCGCCTAAAAGTAGTTTTAACATGGTGAATTTCTCCGTTGGGTCAGTTTTCTATCGTGGGCGGCTTGCCCTCATTTTTCTATCATTGTACCACAAAATTGCAGCGACATCTATTCTGTGGTACAATGAAGAAAAAATCATCTCAGAAAGAGGACACCTGCATGAAAATTTTAGCAGTAGATTACGGCGACAGCCGCACCGGCCTCGCCACCTGCGACCGCACCGAGTTCCTGACTTCCCCCATCACGCCTCAGATCACCGTCAAGGCCCGGGACAAAGTCGCCGCCAGGGTCTGCGAGGTGGCAAAAGAAATCGAAGCCGAGCTCATCGTCATCGGCCTGCCGCTGAACATGGACGGCACCGAGGGCGAGCGCGCCCGCAAGAGCCGCAAGCTGGCCAAAACCGTTGAGATCTGGAGCGGCCTGCCCGTCCGGATGTGGGACGAACGCCAGACCACCTGCGCCGCTGCTGACCTCCTCGACGAGAGCGGCACCTTCGGCGCGAAGCGGAAAAGCATCCTCGACTCGGTGAGCGCGACGGTCATTCTGGACGACTACCTCGCATGGCGGAAGGAGCATCCGGGGGAGGTCTGAACGCCCCCGCCGCCCCTGTGGCAAAGTTTCTTTGCGAAGTCCGGACAGTTTGTTGCAAAGTCCGCAGAAAATCGTCGTTTTCCGGTTTGTTTTCACAGTTTTTCTGAGCCGAATTTGTATAGTTTTCCAGCTTGACAGCACCGGCTCTTCTCCGATAAAATGAGGGTAGAAGAACCCCTGCCCAGATGGCCGGGGATGATGCTTCTTCACGAGAAAAACGACTGGACTCACCAAAACAAAAACGATTGGAGGCGACCCACATGACAAAACTGAGAAAGCTGACTGCCCTGCTTCTGGCCGGTGCACTGACCCTTCTGCTCCTGACCGCCTGCAGCGGTGGCGGCTCTTCCGGCCCGGAGGCCCAAGCCGAAGCCGAGGTGATGAGTGCCATCCGAAGCAACTCCTCCACCAAAAATCCAGAATATGACGTTGGGATGTGCAATATCGCCAAAGACGAGCTTGCCAAAACCAATCTAGACACCGAACTGAAAGGCAGCATTGGAGGATACGGGGTCTACCACAAAGTAAAGATTGATCAGGAAAAATCCACCCTGACCCTCATCGCCCAATACGATTATCAGAACACCAATCTGGACGATCTCATCGGTTGCATCACCAAGAACAACGAGGCTTCTAACCTGAACTTCAATCTTTCCAGTAAATGGACTAAGGTAGGCGTAGCAGCCAAGACCCATAACGGGAAGACCTACATCGCCATCACTCTGCAGGTAAAGAGGACCTGACCTGTCCCTTTTCCCCTATAAACGCAGATCACCCCCCCGCTGGGGGGGGGGTCGATTTTTTATGAAAAATTCGTTCTTTGACTTTCTTTCATACCGATTTTTTTTTGTACCTTTGCACCCGGTTATAAAACTAGGCTGTGATTCCTCGTGCCGGTTTTCGCGTCTGCCACCGTGGTGGCACTGCCAACAATGGTGGTCAGTGTGGTCTTTCGACGCTCAACGTGAACAATGGTGTCGGTGATGCCAATGCGAACATTGGCGCGGCCCTCAACTTTAATAAAATTTGCAATTTCGGTTTGCTTATATTGCAGATATAGGGGAGTCAAGCCTTGCCTCATGGCAGAACATACACTAAGCAGAATAGCTAGTAGATGATGACAAAAGGGTCATCCAGTCGAATGTTAGGACATAAAAAAAGCAGACAACAGACACAGACAATAATACAGACACAAACACCGACTTTTTTTTTATTAAATAAATTTTAAAAAGCGAGTGAAAAGACTAGGAAATATTTCGCCAAAGGTCGAAACTTTACAAAACTTTCGTACAGCATTTTTTGAGTATTCAAGGCATAAAGGGTCACGCCTGAGCATTAAGGATTTCGAAGCCGAGTTGGAGGACAATCTTCTAACTCTGCTAAACTCGTATGTCAACCAATCATGGCATACGTCTGAGTATGAGCCTATGACAGTCTATAGGCCGAAGAAGAGATTAGTCAACAAGTTACCAGTCAATGACCATGTTATTCAACATAGCGCCCTCTACCCTGTAGAGGACGAGCTTAGAGCCAAGATTCATTATCATTGTCCAGCCGGTACCAAAGGCAGAGGCACGCATTTCTTTTACAAGATAGTCAAAAGAGATATATTTACGTCTCCACAGGAGGAGACGCAGTTCTGCATGCCAATGGACATACATCACTACTTCATGACCATGGAGCATAACCTGCTGAAGCAGGAATATAGGCTATACATCAAGGACCGCAAGTTGCTGGCGTTTATCGACGAGGTCGTTGACAGCTATCCAAACGGGGTTGTACTCGGTGTCAAGCTGACGCAACTGCTAGGTCAGCTGTTCCTGGTTCGCTTCGACTATCTTGCGATTCGTTGCTTCGATATTCTGATGGATCCGGAACGCTACCATTATTGGCAAGCAAGATATGTCAGTGATATGCTCGTAACTTGCCGCAGCGAACAGCAGGCAAAGGTAATTAGTTCGGGGGGGTAAAATCACTTAACAAAAGATTCGATAGATTTTGCGAGGAAGGACTTCGCCATTATTACCGATTCATGGACAATATCTTCATCCTTCACGAGGACAAAGTGTTCCTCCGCATCATGACCGAGCTGGCAGTGATGCACCTGGCAAGAGACTGGAAACTGCAGATAAACAAGTCCTGGAATATCCAACGCACATGCGATGGCATTGACTTCTGCGGTCAGCGCATATTCGCAGACCATGCCCTGTTGCGCAAGCGCACCAAGCATGACCTCTGTGCGCAGGTTGCGAAGCTTCGCAAGCGAGGGTATTCAGACGAGCAGATCCGCATCAAGGCGGCATCAAGACTCGGTCTCACAAGACACGCAAATTGTATAAATCTATTAAATAAAATCGGTATGAAGAAGTATGGGCAACTCGTGAAGACTCGCAAGGGGGTGATTCCGTTCGAGGGAATGAGTATGCAGCAGAAGAAGCATCCTGAAGATATTCTCTGCCGCAACATTGAAGAGTATGACAGACACCTGATCCTCATAGAGGACTACAAGGTGGACAAGTCTAAAGTGGACTTCGCTATCAAGCAGGTCGAAGAAATGGACGAACAGGGCAACAAGAATATGGTGTCCAAGAAGGTCCCCAAAGACCGCTTAGCTATCAAATTCAGATACATCGACTACGTCGAAAAGAAAGATGAGTTGGATGAGAATGGCGATGCAATCGAGGTTCCACACTGGAAGCCGGAACACTGGTGGCTCTTCACAGGCTCAGAGATCATGGTTGACCAGGCAAAGAAGGAATGGCCGCTGCTAGGCAAGGACTTCTATGTCGTTGCAGCGGAGCTGACTAATAAATTCGGCAAAAAATTCTATAAATTCATCTAGATGAACAAAAAGTACTATCTGCTTCGTATGAGCTATGTGAAGTATGACGATAATCATTATCTGTTGTACCTCAACGAAAAGAGAGTAGATGATTATCACCCAGACAACAAAGGCGAGTCTGCTGGTGATGACAATACAGTAACAGCATATAGCTATGAGGGGGACGAGCCGGACGGCTCTACCAAGATTGAGGCTAAGAGCGCCAACTACAAAGACTTCGTCACTGGCATCGTCCGCATGAAGTACAGCCAGAATGACGTTGAAGCCATCCTGTGCAACCATGGAGACGGAAATGCAGAACATGCCAAGGAATACGATGACTTCCAGGCATGGCGTGAGCAGGCGAAAGTGTGGGCAAACGAGATTCTCGATCGAGACATCTCACATAGCTAGCAGGTACGGCAGGTTAAGCAGACGCTTAATCTGCCGTATTTTTATATACCATATATTATATATATATTTGCACCCGCAAAAAGTCAACAAGATGCAGAGAAATACTAAAGACTGGATTCACTACAGCAGCGCTGGAGTAGTCCTAATAGCAGCCATTGCGCTCGTCTATATTAGCTTCTTCATGTCTCACGACGTCACATCAAACGTCTTGTGGTACTTCGGTCAGAGCTTGATGTATGTAGCAACCGTCTTTGGTTTTGCACTCACGTTCGACACGAGGGTTAAAGACATTATCAATAATTATTTTAAAAATAATCATGGCAAGGAAAATTAATAAGATTTTCGTACACTGCACAGCGAGCAGACAGTCATGGACTGTCAACTCATTGCTGAAGGAGTTCACAGCCAAGGGCTGGCACTATCCAGGATATCATTGGGTAGTCACTGCCGATGGCAAGTGTACACAACTCATGACAGAGGACAAGCCTTCAAATGGCGTGTTCGGTCATAACTTCGACAGTATCAATGTCGCCTACATGGGCGGAATATCCCGCACAGGCAAGGCTATCGACAACAGAACAGAGAAGCAGAAGGAAGGTCTTCGCGAACTCCTGAAGGAGTTGCGCAAGCGCTACCCTAATGCGAAAATCATGGGTCACCGTGACATCTCTCCAGATAAAAATGGCAATGGAGTAGTGGACCCTTGGGAGCGCATCAAGGAGTGCCCATGTTTCGACGCGATTCCGGAATACGCAGACATTTAATAATTAAACAATGAATAGATTAGATAGATTAAATAAAGATATTGGGTTTATCCTCGTATTTCTGCTGGTGCTCAGCATAGGCAGAGACTTTTACGTCGAGCATAAAAAGCAGCGAGCGGAGCAGAAACTACAAGAGCAGCTCAACAAGCTTCAGCTGCAGTATGCTCCAGCTGAGCGTGACACCATCCGTGACTCAGTCAAGACCGTGACACAGAAGATCATCATGATGCCTCCTGAAGAGTACAAAGAGTTTGCAGTAGACCGACAATTGCTGAAAGATCTCAACATCAAGGTCAGTCAGATAATGGCGGATCAGCGCACATCGGTAGTCACAGAAGGCTCTGTCAAGACGCTTCGTGAGAATTCACTATTCAAGTATAGCGACAAGTGGTTGAGCGTGAAGCTCAACACTGCAGACTCTATGCTTACATATAGAGCGAGAGACAGCTTGCAATGCCTTGTCACTCGCAACTACAAACATCGATTTCTGTGGTGGAAATGGGGAACCGATGGCTACAATATCAAGATGATCAATTTCAACCCCAACTCCACTATCTTATATAACAACTATATACAGGTCAACCGCTAATGGCAAGACAAGAAGTATATACAACAGTCATCAAGCTCAATTCTGAGGAGGCGAAGAACCGCCTCAAAGAGCTTGAAGATAAGGTCGCTCGTCTGAAGAAGGCTAAACAGGAAGCCTTCTCGACGGGCGATATTCGTTTAGGCTCATCTCTCGCAAAGGAACTGAAGATTGCTGAGCGAGAGATGAAGCAATTCAAAAATGCGACCATGGGCGTCAAGGAGACGCTCGAAAACCTGTCATCAGCGAGTCTCGGCCAGCTGGAGAAGGCTGCCCGACATCTGAAGGGGCAGATGAAAGCTGTCTCCGACCCTGCCGACTTCGCCAAGCTGGAGGCACAGCTAGACAGAGTCAAGGAGCAGATGCTTGCACTAAAGGGTGCAACACGCAAGGCTGACCAGGAAGCCAGCCGCATGACGGCTACCATGTCCAACCTGAAGCATGCGTCACTCAATGACCTCAACTTCACTGCTTCCAAGCTTCGCAGCCAGATGGCTGACTTCGACCCATCATCGACCATGTATGCCTCGCGAGCTTCACAGCTGAAGCTGGTGGAGGCAGAGCTGGAGCGCATCAGACAGAGCGAGCAGAAGGTGGTCACACTCATGCAGCAGTATGACAAGGAGATAGACCGAACCAACGTGGACATCAAGGAGACCAAGAGACAGATGCAGCTCGTCAACAACACCATGGCCAACCTGAAGACATCATCCATCCGTGACCTCGAATACTCTATCAAGGCACTCAATCAGCAGATGCAGGGCATGAAGCGTGGTACCGAGCAATTCAAGCAGATGGAGCTGAAGGCGAAGCAGCTGAAGGCAGAACTGCAGGCAGTCAGAGCCGAGGGCGTAGCCCAGGAGTCATGGATTAAGCGCTCTGCAGACTGGTTCAACCGCATGCAGGGCATCGCCCTGGGAGCCGTCGCTGCCATCTCCGGCATCACCTTCACCGTCAAGAAGTGCGTGGAGGAGTATGCAAAGATGGACGATGAGATGACAAACGTCCGGAAATATACCGGTCAGGCAGCCGAGGAGGTTGAGCGCATGAACGAGGACTTCAAGCAGATGGACACTCGAACCCCTCGACAGAAGCTCAACCAGCTGGCCGAAGATGCCGGAAGACTCGGCATCACATCGACTGCTGCTGTTGAGGAGTTCGTTGATGGAGCAGATAAAATCAATGTTGCACTCGGTGATGACCTCGGAGACAAGGCAGTCTCCCAAATCGGCAAGCTCGCTCAGATGTTCGGAGAAGACAAGACCATGGGCTTGCGAGGAGCCATGCTCGCAACCGGTTCAGCAATCAACGAGCTGGCTCAGAATTCTTCTGCCTCTGCCGGGTATCTCGTTGATTTCACCGCCCGTGTGGCAGGTGTCGGCAAGCAAGCAGGCTTCACCCAGGCGCAGATTATGGGTCTCGCCTCCGTCCTCGACCAGAACATGCAGCAAGACGAGACTGCTGCAACCGCAGTGCAGAACCTTCTGGCCAAGATGTTTCAGGATTCTGCAAAGTTTGCTCAAATTGCAGGTCTCAATGTCAAGGAATTCGCAAAGACGCTGAAGGAGGACGCCAATGGCGCACTCCTCCAATTCCTGGCAGCCATGCGAGCTAAGGGTGGATTCGCAGACCTCGCACCTATGTTCGAGGAGATGAAGATGGATGGTTCAAGAGCGACAGGTGTCCTCACCGTCCTCGCAGACAAGCTCGATGATATCAAGTCTGCCCAGAACCTTGCCAACGAAGCTTATGCGGAAGGCACGTCCGTCCTCAATGAGTTCGAGACTCAAAACGAGAGTGTACAGGCTCAACTTGACAAGGCGAGCAAGAAGTTCATCGACCTCTCAATAGAGCTAGGCCAAAAACTCTACCCTGCTGCAAGATATTGCATATCTGCAGCAAGTCTCGGTGTCCGGGCACTCTCAACACTCGTTGACTTCGTCAAGGAGTATTGGCGCATCCTGATAGTTCTGACCGCTGCAATCGTCACCTATACAGCCATGTCAAAGGCTAAGCTAATTGTTGACAAGGCGCAGATGGCGTGGTTAAATATCATGATTATCAAGGAGAAGGCACACACCTTGTTGATAAGTCTCAAGACCTCAGCATTGAAGACAATGGCAATCGCCCAGATGGCGCTCACCAAGGAGATTAAACTGACAACAGCAGCGCAAATGTTGTGGAACAAGGTCTTATTGGCCAACCCTATCACAGCCGTGATAGCTGTTGTCGTAGGCCTCACTGCTGCAATCGTAACCTTATCCAAGGAGACGAGCACCGCTGAGCAGGCTCAGCGAGACTACAATGATGCCGTGACCGAAGCCAACAAGCAGGCTGCAGACGAGGAGGCAGCTATCTTGCGCCTCGTCTCTGCTATCCAGTCCAACACCACAGCAGAGTCAGACCGCAAGGCAGCCCTGGAGGAACTCAACGGCAAGCTGATGCGTGAACACCTCGGCAACATCACAGAGGAAGCAGTGCGCACCGGTCAAGCAACAAGGCAGATCCAGGGATACATCGACATGATGAAGAAGAAAATCGTAATCGATGGCTTGCAGAAGAAGCTTGCTGAGTCTATAGCTAAGCAAGCAGAAGATGAAGACCTGTTAGGAGAGGCAAACAATGACAATAGAGGATACTGGAAACGCTTCTGGGATAGGCTCAACCCATTTGCAGGTGGCAAGACTCAAAAACTTAACTTCGCAGCCGACCACAAGGACCAGCTACTTCAGAGTGTCGAAAGAGAAAAGCAGTATCAGCAGAAGCTCAAGGACAAGATTAATCAGCTCGAAGCGCAACACTTCGAGGTGAATGATCCGGAACCATGGAGAAACAATGGCTACAATGGCAAGGGCAATGATGGTACCATCATTAAACCGCATAAAACAACCGGCACTCATCAAGCTTCTGAAAAGGAGCGCAAGGCTAGGGTGAAGGCTGCGAAGGCTGCTGCTGCAGAAGCTCGTAAGCGTGAGGCAGAAGCCAAGCGCAAGCAGAAGCAGGCAGCCGATAGCATCAAGGCTGAGACCAACGAGTTGATGGCTGACAACGCCAAAGCCTATGCAGAAGGCAAGAAAACCTATCAGCAGTTCATCGACGACCGACAGAGCATCCAAATTAAGGGTTTTGCCAAGCTGAAGCAGCTATATGGTGAGAAGAGCAACGAGTACAAGCAGTTACTTGACAACCAGGTCAATGTTGTCAAGCAGCATGATGCTGCCATTCAAAAGATGAATGAGCAGGCCATTGAGCGTGAACGCCTCCAGAAGGAGGCGAGCATCAAGGCTCAATACAATGATGCCAACTCCGCTATCTATCAGAACGATACCGTTCTCAATGAAGCCCTTTACAAAAATGATGTCGAAGCCATGAAAAAACGTCTTGCACTCTTCCAAGACAGAGAGGGCAGCGAGGAGTGGCTGGATTTGAAGGCTGAGATGGAACAGGCTGAGCTCGACCACCAGCTGCAGATGCAGGAGTCATACCAAAACCAACTGAGTGAACTCCGCCAGCAGTTCGGCAAGCAAGACCTGCAGGCTCAGGAGACAATGTACCTCAACGGCCTTGACAATCTCTACAAGCAGGGATTGATCAAGGAGGAGGAGTATCAGCGCATGAAGCTGGAGATCTCCAAGCAGTTCGCTGCTCAGAGAGCCAGCCAGGATGCCGAGGACCATGGTGCAGGTTCCGTTCAGCGCAAGGTGGACAACAAGACAACCGAGATGGTGGACAGTGCGAGAGCTGCCGCAGGTGATTCCCAGCAGGCTGGCAATACCAGCATTGGCGGCTACTTCACCTCGCAGATCTCAAACTATCAGAACACCATGGAGAAGCTGAAGGAGTTGTATGGAAACGACAAAAAGAACCATGCCGCATACATGCAGGCCAAGGCACAAGTCACAGCCGACTTCCTCGACAACATGATGCAGCAGACTTCTGCTGCATACAATGGCATCAACAACATTCTTTCTTCTGCATCTGCATACGCTCAGGCATGCTCAGACCTGGAGCAAGCCAAAATCTCCAAGAACTACGAGAAGCAGATTGCTGCAGCTGGCAACAACTCGAAAAAGAAGAAAAAGTTGGAGGAGAAGCGTGACAAGGAGTTAGCAGCTGCCAAGTCCAAGGCCAACAAGAAGTCCATGAAGATTGAGATCGCTCAGGCAATCGCATCAACCGCCATGGCAGCCATCAACGCCTATTCTTCAGCAGCCAGCATCCCTGTCACCGGTTGGGTCATGGCGCCAATCGCTGCCGGCATGGCAACCGCAGCAGGTATGCTGCAGATTGCTACCATCAAGAAGCAGCACCAGGCAGAGGCAGCAGGGTACTACGAAGGTGGTTACACCGGAGGAACCAGGTACCGCAAGCAGGCAGGCATCGTCCATGAGGGTGAATTCGTGGCCAACCACAATGCGGTCAACAACACCTCAATCCGTCCAGCTCTCGACCTCATCGACAAAGCGCAGAAATCCAACACCGTTGGCTCTCTGACCGCAGAGGACATCAGCAGGGCACTCGGAGCAGGTGGTAACGCCTCCGTTGTCGCTCCTGTTGTCAACGTCAGCAACGACAACACAGAGGTGCGCCAGTCTCTGGACGGAGTCAACTCCGCAGTGAGCAGACTCAATCAGACGCTAGAGGATGGCATCGACGTGGAGCTTCCTATTGCAGGCAGGCGAGGCATCTACCGACGCCTCAAAGATTATCAGAAGATATTAGACAACAAGTAGCCTATGATTACATGTATTATCAATGGCCATCGGGCATACCCGATATCCACATCATCCATCAAAGTTACATACGCAAACCAGTATGTCACCGATGATGGTGAATATACCTATGATATCACATTCCCCATGGACATCTTGGCCAACCGGGAGATATTCAAAAATGTCTCCCGATTCGAGGTAGCCAAAAACATCGCAAAATACGATGATTGCAAGCTATATGTAGATAGCCGCATCATCATGAGCGGGGTCGGTACCATACTATCTGTGAACCAGAAAGAAGTGAAATTGCAGATAGTTGGAGGCAAGTCACGCCTAAAATTCAACGAGAAGTTGACAAAGCAGTACATCGATGAGCTAGACCTGGGCATCGCAGATGCACCAGGGCAAGCCGTAGAAAAGCATGAAAGCAAATTTAGCGACTTGTCGAAAGTTGTGGATATCTACACCCTAAGTGTGGATAAGTCCGAGTTCCTGGGGCGTGAAGGCAGATGGTGCTACATGCCGACGTATGATGAGACCAACGAACTGATAGCTAACTTTGTCGGTGTTGACCGTAGAGGATATTTCGTTGGTCAGAAAACCGCATACCTGCAGAATGCAGCAGTACAGCCAAATCTCATGTATATATTCAAGCGAATTGTGGAGCTAGAAGGTTACAAGCTTATACGCAACGACTATGACTGCAAGCCGTGGAACAAGCTGTATATTGCATCAGCATTCAAGTCTCGAGAACTGCGCAGAGCGTTGCCGCATTGGTCAGCATACACGTTCATCGAAAATTTCCGCAAGTTCTTCAATGCCTCCATCTTCTTCGATGAGATTCAGAAGACATGTAGCGTCATCAGTTCGTCTGAAATGAGCACAGCCGATTCTGTTGAGATAGAACCGCTCGATGAATATTCAACAGACTATGACGAGGATGGTTCCTTCAGTACTTCATTCACTGCTAACCTGGAGTACAAGCTTGACGATTCCGTCAATAGAGGTAGCTATGAGAGCATCTCAAAGAAAGTATTCAGCAATTTCGAAACAGTCAAGAGCTTCGAAATCTTAGGTGAGAGCAGTCAATTTGCGGCTACAACTGCTTTTTGGTCTGAGAAAGAGAAGCGTCAGAGGATCATTGAGAACTTCGGCAGTTATTACATATACGTAGAGGAAGACAATGCCAAGACCTGGCAGCTTGCCGGATACTGGTCACCGCTAATCAGAGACAAGGATTCCGATGATTACGTTGACCTCTGCATCTCACCAGCTGCGCAGCTAGTCTCTGATGTCAACTTCAGATGTTCTTTCCTTGAGGATAATTACACCGAAAAGCGCTGCATGTTGTCTATCACGAACTCCAGGGAGGCAGATGCCAAAAACTGCGACACAGACGAAGAAGGTCTGAGCTATGTATCAGTCCAGGATGCCATCGATGACGAGTCAACCATGGACGATAGCGAAGCAGACGATGAAGTCATGAGTGTCTTCTTCATACTATCTGGGAAAGTGCAGGCATACGACAAGCCGTATGGCGGGATATCATGGGTAGGTGAGAAGTCTAGGTGGCCAATGTTCATGACAGATTATCGCATTAATGATGATTATCGGTATGTGGGTGTTGGAGATATAGGAGATATAGGGGATAATGAGCTGTATTCGTTGTCATTGAACGCAACCAATTCCGGTTCGATATCTCTTGCCAAATTCCACGATTCAGTTATCAAAATTGATAACCGAAATTGTATGGAAGTCAAGTTCAAGTCAGATGAAATTCCGGATCCATCCAAGATTTACATCATCCGTAACAAGAGATTTGTATGTGAGAAGATAGAGATGGAGGTCAAGGACGATGCCATCGAGCCAATCTACACCGGATATTTCTATATGCTTTCATAATAAATAAGGTGAGGAACAACCGTTCCCCACCTTATTATATATTATAGGATGCCCTTATAGTTCATGATATACTTGTTAGCCTCCTTAATGTCCTTAGGCGTGTAGATGTCGGTGATAAGGATAGAGGAGTGTCTAGCCTGGTCACGAACCGACAATACATCAGCATTCGCCTTCAGCATATTCGTGATGCCGGTATCCTTAAGCGAATAGAACTTGTAGCGCTCAGAGAACCCTAGCGCCTTGCGCAGGTTCCTACACCAGTAGTCTCTGAAAATCTTCTCACTCTTGCGAGCCTCACCTGGTGAGAACCTGTCCGAAAACAGATAGTAGTGACTAGGGTAGGAGAAGACATTGAGGTCTATCATCAATCTAATAACATGTGAAGGCAGGGTGATGGTGGCATCATTTCCATTTTTGGTATGCGCTCCATGGAGCGTGAGGGTCTGAGTCTGCAGATGAAAGTCACCTATCTTCAGGAATGAGAGTTCACGAGGTCTGACGAAGAGGTAGTGCAATATCTCGCAAGCGAGGAGGTAGTGCTTATTCTTCTCATAGAGATAAGCTCGTATCTGCTTCATGACATCATCAGGTATAACATCTCTGTCCTTCTTGTGTCTGTTCTTGATACGCCCTAACCCTTCGGTCGGGTTAGACGAGAGATAGCCTCTCTCTACCAGGTAAGAGGTGAACGACTTCAACCAGGTGAGGTAGTTGTTGCGAGTAGTGATAGTATTGTTGCGCTCTATGAAGACATAGTCCAGGAACTTGGTGATGGTCTGTCTATCCCATTGATAGACGTAGGTCAGCGGAATGCGCTTCTCGACCTTCCACTGCTCCAGGATATGAACACGGCTGGAGTAATCAACGAATGACTCCTCTCGCAAGCTATGCTCATTGCAGAGCTTGACAAGATAGTCCTTATACTTCGAGATGACATCATCCCACAGCGCATACTCCAGAGGCTGCACCGCCTCTATCCAAGGGTTCCAGCCGGAACTCAGCTGCTCGGTGAGGCGCTTGATAAGGTCCTCAGCATACTTGCGCTGATTAGTCTTGCCCTTGATGTGACCGAGCATGATCTTCTTCGTCTTCAGGCGACCACTGAGGGGGTCGTAAGCTTGGAAGGAAACATAACACTCTGATTTCTGATGGAAGACTGGAGTCTTCCAAGCGATGATTTGATTCATCACTTTGTCAATTGAATTAAGAGAATAATTTTTTTTTGCCATATCTTTAATTTTCTTGCAGATATGGCCGATTAATAATCAATAAAAACCGACTTCACCGAGTTTTCACCGAGTTTTTTAGGCTCGGCACGGCTATTCCTTATGATGCTCAACAAGTTAACAACAAATCCGTCGGGATTACTGGACTCGAACCAGCGACCTCATCGTCCCGAACGACGTGCGCTACCAACTGCGCTAAATCCCGATGTTTTGGCACCTATGGTCATAAAGACGATGCAAAGGTACACCAAAAATTGCATAAAACCAAATAAAAAAGCACTTTTTTATCTTTTTTGAAAACTTTTTCACCGAAAAATTTGGTGGAACCGATTTTTATTACTACCTTTGCACCCGCAAATGAGAAATCATCTGTAAAGAGTATGGTGCCATAGCTCAGTTGGTAGAGCAAAGGACTGAAAATCCTTGTGTCCCCGGTTCGATTCCTGGTGGTACCACTTCAAAAAGCCGAATTTCAGAAATGAAGTTCGGCTTTTTGTTTATTATAGTCCGTAAACGTTTACGTGTCTTTCTCATACGAAAAAGGAACAACATTGAACTATTTTTCTTATTTTTGCATTGTAGAAAGTAAAAGTATCTGTAATAACCAAGATATTTTATCTGATTATTTATAGAAACCTATAAGCAAATTTCAACTTAGAAACAATAATAACCAAGCTAAAACGAGATGTTTATGCAACAACAACTAAAAAGAGCAAGTATGGCACTTGCGTTGGGTTCTATTTGCATTGGCGCTTTCGCCCAGGCAACAATTAAGGGTACCGTCAAGGACTCTAATGGTGAACCTATGATTGGTGTAAGTGTAGTTCCTGATGGAGCTGCTGGTGCTGGATCAGTTACTGATCTGGATGGTAATTTTACGCTCAATGGCGTCAAGCCATCTACCGTCATTAAGTTTTCTTATATTGGATATAAGGAAAAGTCGGTGAAGGTAGGTAGTCAGAACTCTATTTCTGTCGTAATGGAAGAGGACAACAACTCTCTGGATGAGTTGGTTGTCATCGGCTATGGTGTCGTTAAGAAACGCGACCTCACGGGTTCCGTGGCCTCTATCAAGTCTGACGACTTGAAGAACGTGGCTTCTTCTAATGCGATGCAGGCTATGCAGGCAAAGATTCCTGGCATGGACTTGCAGCAGAGCAGTGGTGAGTCTGGCTCTGGAGTGAGCATCAATCTTCGTGGTGCCCGTTCTATGTTGGCTTCCAATAATCCATTAATCCTCGTGGATGGTGTGGCATACGGTTCTACCCTCGACATCAACCCATCCGACATAGAGTCTATGGAGGTATTGAAGGATGCATCTTCTACCGCTATCTATGGTACCCGTGGTGCCAATGGTGTCATCATCATTACCACCAAGCGTGGTAAGGCTGGCAGAACATCTGTGGGCTTCAACTTCTACAACTCTTTCAATAGCGCTACCAATGCCGCACATTCTATGTATGGCAACAAGGAGGTGCAGCGTCTGATTGACAAGCGCGCTTACCAGGATTGGGCAAAGGGCGACAAGACTCTGGATGCCTATAATACCGTACTTTCGGGTATTACTCCTGAGACAGTCTTGACAGAAAAACTCGATGATGGTACAGCTACATTGGATATCTATAATGATGGTTCTTACACCGACTGGGGCGACTTGCTCCTGAAGAACAGCACTTCTCAGAACTACGAAGTCAACGTGGCTGGTGGTAGCGAGAAGACCAACTTCAACGTTTCTCTCGGTGCGATGTACGATCGCGGTCTGATGAAGAACGACCAGATGAGCCGTTACAATGGTAAGGTGAACATCGACCATCGTATCAACAAGATGGTAAAGGTAGGCTCAAGCTTGCTTTATACCTATAAGAATTGGAACCGCCGTAACTCAGGTGTTTACAACCAGGCGTTGAAGATGACTACCATCACTCATCCTTATTTAACTGATGGCAGCATCAACTCAACTCCAAACCCTTGGTATGCAGCTCATTGCTCTCCATTGCTCGATGATGTGGAGGGAGCATATCAGAACAATACCGAATCTACCCGTTTCTTCGGTAATGCCTATGTGGAGTTGAACCCTATCAAGGGCTTGAATCTCCGCTCAATGTTTGCCGTGGATAGAAGCGACTCACGAAATGGCTTGTACCAGGACTATCAGAGTCAGCAGAGATACCAGTCACCTTCTACCAGCTACATCCGTCAGATCAGAAATAACTCTACTGCGATTACATGGGACAACACCATTAACTATAATACTACAATCGCAGAGAAGCATGACTTGACCGCTTTGCTGGGACATGAGTTGACACAGACCGTAACAGAAAGTTCTACTGTAGGCGGTGATGCCGGTGCTACCCACTACTATGAGAGTGGTTTCCGTGATCTTTCCAAGATCCTCTCACCTGTGACAACTTCTACATACGTGAAGACAGCCATGTTGTCATTCTTCGGTCGTCTGAATTATTCATACGCCAGCAAGTACTTGCTGACCGCTTCTCTCCGTGCCGATGGTTCTTCTACCTTGGCAAAGGGACACAAGTGGGGTTACTTCCCATCTGTGGCAGCAGGTTGGAGATTAATCGAAGAAAATTGGCTGAAAGACCAGAAGGTATTGAGCAACCTGAAGCTCCGTGCTTCATGGGGTGTTTCCGGTAACGCAGCCATCGATGCTTATTCTACATTGGCATCCTTGAGCAGTACCACCTATTATTATTATTTAGGTAACAACGACGTGGCTGGTAAGATTCCTAGTCAGATGGGTAACTCTAACCTGACTTGGGAGAAGACATCTTCCTTCAACCTGGGTCTCGACTTCGGTTTCTTCGACGGTCGCATCAGCGGTAGCGTGGATTATTATTGGAACCATACCTACGACCTGTTGTTCTACAAGACAGCACCAGCTTCTTCTTTCCCAACCGTAATCGACAACATCGGTAAGACCAAGGGTCAGGGTCTTGAAGTTTCTTTGATGACAGACATCATCCGTACCAAGGACTTCGACTGGACAGCCAACTGGTCATACTCTCACTTCAAGGATGAGATTACCGAGTTGACTGGTGGTGTAGATAAGTATGTATCAGGAACCAAGGGCCTGTTCGTAGGCAATCGTGTAAACGCATTCTACGATTACAAGGTACTCGGAGAGTGGGGTATCGGAGAGTTTGACCAGTATGTAGAGGACTTCAAGGCAGCTCACGACGGAAAGAAGCCTGCCTGCGCCAGCACCAAGGGCTATGGTACACCAGGTTCTCCAAAGATTCTGGATGCAGATGGCGATGGCAACATCACATCTGACGACCGTGTACTCTACAACCGCGACCCTAATCACGTATTTGGTATGACCAACACCTTCAGCTACAAGGACTTCTCGCTCTCTGTGCAGTTGATGGCACGTTTGGGAGGTTACATCTCTTACGCCATGAATGAGCAGTTGAACTATGAGTCAGCCAACTGGGGTGATGCCATTGATTACTGGACACCAACCAATCCGGGCGCTAAGTTCCCTAGCCCAGGTTTGGATTCAAATGCCAGCAAGATCTGGTCATCCTACAAGAGTGCATTCACATACGAGAAGGCAGATTACTTCAAGATCAAGGATATCACCCTCTCTTACAACGTGCCAGCCAACTGGTTGCACACCGTGGGCATGAGCAAGGCTCGCATCTACTGCTCAATGAAGAACTTCATGACATGGAGCAAGATTGACAACTACGACCCAGAGCGTGGTGGTAGCATCTCGTTCCCAATGCAGAAGCAGGTAGTAGTAGGTCTTAATGTAGAATTCTAAAATCATCGAATCAATTATGAAAACAAAGATATTATTCATGGCAGCAGCCTCATCTATGATGTTGGGGCTTACCTCTTGCTCTGATTTCCTGGAAGAAGAGAACAAGGTGGGCGAAACTGCCGACTTGACATATAAAACCCCTTCTGGATTGGAAGGACTGGTTGCCAACTGCTATACCTTCGCTCGTGGATGGTATGGTAAGGAGGCTGGTTTGGGCTTGAGTGAAATGGGTACCGACCTCTTTTACTATGGCTACGACAACAAGCAGAAGAGCCTTTGCTCTTACAACTTTGGTGCTGCTGCCTTGGAGAACAATGTAGCCGACAACCCTTGTCTGGACCATTACTGGGAGTTGTTCTATAGCGCTACTGATGTTTGCAACAATGCCCTCAAGTATATCAACGAGGCTACCTTCCTGGGCGACGAGGAGAAGAACCGCAACCTGGGTGAGGCACACTTCATGCGTGCTTTCTACTATTTCCACATGGTGAACATCTGGGGTGCTATCCCTTACAATGCAGAGCCTATCACAGCTCAGAACTTCAACCCAACCCGTATGCCGGAGAATGAAGTCTATGGCAAGATTCTGGACGACCTGGATGCATCTATCGCCAACTTCGAGGCTGCCGGTTACAAGACCAAGGCAGATGGCCGTGCCAACTATTGGGCTGCCAAGGCTTTGAGAGCAAGAGTGTTGCTCTATGCTGCTTCTTGGTTGGGCGGACAGTTGAACCAGACCGTAAAAGGAGGTAACTATGATGGCAAGGACAAGAATGCCCTCTATACTGCAGCACAGGCTGATGCTGAGGCTGTTATCGGTGCAAGCGATTATGCCAGCCTGGATAATGACTACAAGCATGTATGGACCATGTCTAACGAGAGCTACAATACCAACAAGGAGGCTCTCTTCGGTGTAACATATTCTCAGGACATCGCTACCAATGCCAACTGCATTCCTTACCGTTACCGTTTGGAAGGCGGTAGCCCAATGCAGTATAACAGTTTGATTACCCGTACAGGTTATAGTCGTGGTGGTAATGCCATGCTGCTGATGTTCGTATCAATGTGGAACAATGGTGCCACCGACCTGGGTGGTAATGGTCAGAAAGACTCACAGGTGTTCTGGCGTATTGCCAAGGGCAAGACTACTATCAAAAGTAAGTCAACCGGCAAGAACGTAGAATGTGGTGCAGCTTACTCACCATACGGACGTGGCTTTACCCGCTACTTGCCATCTTTGCACTTGTGGAACCTGTTGGAGAAGCATAAGGCTACCGACCAGCGTTCTGAGGCAACCCTGCTCGATCACTACGACATCGCATCTCCAGATTTGGCAAAGAATGCAAAAAATTATCCGTTGTTGCAGGATACAGCCATCTACTACTGTCCTATGGATGGAGATTCTCCAGAGGGTCAGGCTATGCAGGCTTGGGCTAAGAACAGATACCGCATCCAGTTTATGGCTGGTGGCGACGTGCCAGTATACACATCAATGGATGAAGCTACCGCCAAACCAACAGAGGCAGCAGTCAAGAGCTCTAAGGTTTATGGTGACGAACGTTTCAATTCATACAAGATTGCAGGCTGGTGCTCATTCCCGGGTATCAAGAAATTCCTGGATAATGAGTATGATGAGAATTATCCAACCCACGACATCTCTAGCCGTGATGCCATCGTGATGCGTATGCCAGAGATGTATCTCATCAAGGCAGAGTGCCAGTTGGCTTTGGGCGACGGCAATGCTGCCATGGCAACCATCAACCAGCTTCGTCAGGCTCGTGCCATCGAAGGCACCGACAATACTCTGAGCGGCAACGCCACTATCGACACCATCCTTGAGGAGCGTGCCGTTGAGTTCTGCGGTGAGCAGATGCGTTGGTTCGACTTGAAGCGTACCGGAAAGCTTTATGAATATGTAGAGAAATATAATGCTCAGGCTTCAGCCAACTTGAAGGCAGATGGCAGCAAGCATTATCTCTACCGTCCAATTCCACAGAACGAGATTGATGCCGTTCAGAACTTCACAACAGAAGTGAACAGCACCACAGGTTTCTGGCAGAATCCAGGGTATTAAGGATAGGTTAGATATAAGTTAACACACTCTATTTTTTGGCGAGCATTGTTCTTGGTGAATAGTGCTCGCCTTTTTTTTTACCAATATTTTAAAAATGATGCAGTCTGATGTTTATGATAACGTTTACGTTTAAAAGTTGTCATAGTATGTCGCAATCTATAAGATATTTGTTTATCTTTGCATCGCAAACAAAACAATCATCTATAATATTAAGTAATCTAACAAACATATTAGATAATGAAGAAGTACTTATTCCTATTGGCTTGTATGCTCTCTGCCGCCGTGTATGCAGACAACAAGCAAACCGTAAAGGTAGATGGTCAGGTTATCGATAAGACCATCACAGAAATCACCTTTGATGGTGATAACGTAACTCTCAGCTACGCTGACAACTCTTCTGATACGATGGATATGTCGTTCGTATCGCTTTCTTTCACTTATGGCACATCCGCAGGTATTCATCAGGTGGAGCAGCTCAAGGAGGCATTGCAGGGTAAGGTTTTTAACCTCAATGGTCAGTTGGTGGGCAATTCCGTTGAGGGATTGTCTAAGGGCGTTTATATCGTGAATGGTAAGAAAGTAATCATAAAGTAATGAAGGAGGAATTCAGAATGAAGAAAATGGTATTCTCTTTGGCGCTCTTATTGGGAGGTGCCGGTAGCGTGTTGGCTCAGGTAAATGCAGATAAGGTGAATCATGCTGTGGCTCGTAACAGCAAGGTGAACCAGATGTTTGTTACCACCAGTGCGGGAGATGTGAAATATTACAATACCGCCGATTTGGCCAGTGTGAAGTTTGAGGGCGACAAGGCTATCATCGCTCCGAAGGATGGAAGCGATAACGATGAGTATGATGCTTCTGTCAGAGAAATCAACTTTGCCAAGCGAGTGGAGCAGGGTGAGAACGGAGGTGTGGAGAATCCTGCCGGCGTTGTGAAGATTACGGAGGCAAAGGCCTGGCTGGAGTCTGTTTATCTGAAGTGGGCTCCTTTCGAGGGAGCTTCTTCTTACAATGTATATGTAGATGGCAAGAAAATTGATGCACAACTGATTCGTCAGTATGCTTCTTATTTCCGTGCCGATGTGCTCGGCTTGAAGGCGGGTTCCTATTCTGTAAAGGTGGTTCCTGTGGATGCTGCCGGTAAGGAGATGGCTGGTGCCAATACGGTTTCCAATCTCTTGGTAAAGAACTATAACCGTGAGGGCTTCGCTCATTTCAATTACGAGGGAATTGGTGCTTACAACAATGATGGTACATTGAAGTCGGATGCCAAGATTCTCTATATCACAGCAAGCACAGCCAAGACCGTATCTACAGAAGTCATCACCGGAGCCAAGAACAAGAAGCAAACCGTGAAAGGTTTGCAGGCAATCATCGATGCTTACCAGAAGGGATATGATACCACTCCTATTGCTTTCCGTATCATCGGCAAGGTGAGCCTGGCTGACCTGGATGGAATTTCAAGTTCTGCCGAGGGTTTGCAGATTAAGGGTAAGGCTGGCTATTCTACCATGAACATGACCTTCGAGGGCGTGGGTGATGATGCCACCGTCTATGGCTTCGGCTTCCTGGTAAGAAATGCCAAGAGCGTGGAGTTCCGTAACTTCGCCATCATGCGTTGTCTCGACGATGCAATGTCGCTCGATACAAAGAATTCAAACATTTGGATTCACCACCTGGATTTGTTCTATGGCAGAAAAGGTAGTGCTGCCGACCAGGCTAAGGGAGATGGAACCGTGGATATCAAGGGCAATTCTAAGTATGTGACCGTGGCTTACAACCATTTCTGGGATAACGGTAAGTCTTCTATGTGTGGCATGAAGAGCGAGACTGGTGAAAACTGGATTACCTATCACCACAACTGGTTCGACCATTCCGATTCCCGTCATGCCCGTGTACGTACCATGACCGTTCACATGTACAATAACTACTATCAGCATTGTGATGTATATGGCGTAGGAGCCACAACGGGTTCTAATATCTTTATGGAATCTAACTACTTTGATGCTGTGAAGCGTCCAATCATGAGTTCTCAGCAGGGCACCGATGCCAAGGGTTCAAAGGGAACCTTCTCTAGAGAGAATGGCGGTATGATCAAGGCGTATGGCAATGTGTTTGCCAACAAGCCAAGCGGATTCAGCTACGTTACCTATGCATCCAACAATTCCAGTTTTGATGCCTACGAGGTAGCCAGGGCATCCGATCAGGTGCCAGCCGGTGTGAAGACTTTGGTGGGTGGTACTACCTATAATAACTTCGATACCAACTCAAGCTTGATGTATGCACATACAGCCGATAACGCAGCCGATGTGCCAGCTATCGTAGAAGGTTATTATGGCGCTGGTCGATTGAACCATGGCGACATCCACTTCGATATTCCAGATGAAACCGTAGTAACCAATGGTCATCAGCAGCCATTGCCAGCATTGGCAAGCATTCTTGATGCTTACAAGTCGGGTGTGGTAAAGGTATTTCTTCCATTATAATATAACAAAACGGACAAAAGCGGATATATTCCGTCTTCTTGTCCGTTTTTTCTTTTCATTTGTCAAGTATCTGTCTAGCACTTTGCATTCTATTTCCTACTTTTGCAACCGAAACAAATCGTTGTAACTGGCGGCGAGGTTACTGTTACTGCCGACATCAACGCCATGACATGGAAATATGAATAAATAATTCAGCTATCTTTGCAATATTTGATACGTAAAAGCGTTTTTAGAATAATGTAAAGATAGCTATAAACCCAAAGAACAATGAAGAATATTTTAGGAAAAGCCATATTGCTGGCTTCAGCACTTTTGTTCTCTATCGCGGGCACAAGTTGCAGCAATGAAGATAATGCTACTCCCGAAAAGGAGAAGACATACGATATGAGCGGCTTCGCCAAGGGAGCCGATGTAAGTTGGCTCACCGAGATGGAGAAGGATGGTGTGAAATTCTATAATCAGAATGGCAAGGCTACAGAATGCATGAAGCTCCTCCGCGAAGAGGGAACCAATTCTATCCGTCTGCGTGTCTGGGTAAATCCGGAAGGTGGTTGGTGTGGCAAGGATGATGTCATCGCCAAGGCTTGGCGTGCTCAGCAGCTCGGCTTCCGTCTGATGATTGACTTCCACTATTCTGATACCTGGGCTGACCCGGGCAACCAGAAAGTTCCTGCTGCATGGCTGGGCTATACTGCTGAACAGATGAAACAGGCTGTGGCTGATCATACAAAGGATGTGTTGAAAGCCTTGAAGGATAGAGGTGTAACCAACGTAGAGTGGGTGCAGGTGGGCAATGAAACCCGTGACGGAATGCTCTTCAATAGCGATGAGGCTGTGACCGGTCAGGTATCTAAGAATGCAGCCAATTTTGCAGCTTATATCAACGCCGGTTATGATGCTGTTAAGGCGGTTTATCCACAAGCTAAAGTCATCGTGCACGTGGATGAGGGTCATAACCTCGACCGTTATACCTGGCTCTTTGGTGAATTGAAGAAGAATGATGGAAAATGGGATGTCATCGGTATGTCACTTTATCCAGAAGATAACAATTGGCAGGATTTAACCACCAATTGTCTGA
>ERZ859732.248-NODE-248-length-22684-cov-4.431968_pt1 | contig 22684 bp, 16 predicted proteins | sample MGYA00510123_ERZ859732 | MGnify/ENA primary metagenome ERZ859732 (study PRJEB30046, sample SAMN00715133) | human gut metagenome | study: EMG produced TPA metagenomics assembly of the A metagenome-wide association study of gut microbiota in type 2...
TCTTCACTCTTCACTCTTCACTCTTCACTCTTCACTCTTCACTCTTCACTCTTCACTCTTCACTCTTTCCTTTTCCCTTTAATCGTTGTTTGCCGATGAGCAGAGAGTGTTTACATACATTTCCTTCAGCTTCTTAAGGGCATCTTTAGAAATGCTCACGGGATAAACGAACACCTCGCCGTCGCTGAGCACCAGCTTCTGCTTCAACACGCTGATCTGGTACACATAGTCGAGGTTGATGATGTGGCGTTTGCCTACGCGAGCGAACACGGCTCCCGCTTCCTGCAGGTTGTCTTTTATAAGCTTCTGCATCTGTGCGAGATTCATGCACACAGCCCCTTTGAGCTTGTTGCTGAGGTAGAAGTTGGTGTAGTTGCCTTCAGCCTCAAAATAAACTATCTTGGCGATGTCAATCTTATAAAGCTCATCGCGACTATTGAGATACAAGTATTTTTTCATAATCGGTATATTTCTGTCGGGTGATTGTTTTTATGTTTACATGTGACCGATGCCATCAGTTGTTGTCAATGACCTGCGTGTCATCAATCAATGAAGGGTCGGGGCCATAGACGTCAGGCATGTCGTCTATTTCCAAAGTGTTGGAGTCGCCCATAACAATTTCTCCCGTGATGGGGTCTGGCATGATTGGCTCTCCCGTGATGGGGTCTATGTTAACGATGACATTGTTTCCTTCAAACCAAGAAGGCGGACCGTAGACGGTGACCGGCATCTCGTCAATGTCAACGACCTCTATCGAGCCGTCATCGTTTATATGAACGTTGTTGTCGAGAACGGCGTGTATAACATCGTTCTTGTCCACTTCAACCTCAAGCTCGTCGTTTGCCGACTTGCTGTCAGGTGTGCTTGTGTTGTCGCTCGTTATGATGCCTTCAACATCGTTGATGTTGTTTTTGCTTGTTTCTTCTTTGTTCATAATGGGCTTATTTTTCTATTTGTTATTCGTTTCTTCTTGTGCAGCCGTTTCAGCCTTTCTTAACTTGTCAAGATGGCAGAGCATAAGGCTACCGTCGTCGTTGCGCAGGTGCATGCCGTTGCCCTGACAGTAGTGCCAAGCGTCGCATGAGGCACATTGGCCTGTCTGCATCCAACTGTGGTCGCGGTATTTCTCAAACCTGTTCTGCCAGATGTCCCAGAAACTTCCGTCGCTGAAGATGTTGCCTTGTTTGTAATGGCTCCTGATGCTTAGACAGCCCGACACATCGCCATTGCTGAGAATGGAAGCCACGGTGAGACCTGCATGACAGGCAAAATGGTTGGTGCGGGCGCGCCCCTCATAGTCACCGAGATAACCTTCACACGAGTAGTTGAGCACGATCTTGCCTTCGCGTCGTGTGCGGACGATAAATTCCATCAGCTCTTTAAACTCTTCGTCGGTGAGCAGCATGTCGGGTTGTGTCTTGGCGCGTCCCATGGGTATGATGGTGAAGCAACGCCATTTCTTTACGCCCGCTTCAATGAGCAGACGTTTTGTCTCCTCCAGGTGACGGAAATTGCGTTTGTTGACACAGGTTATAACGTCCCACGTCAGCCGTGGGTGGCGTTGCAGGCATGTAATGGCCTGTAGTGCGCGGTCGAAGCTGTGTGGGTTGGCGCGTAGCCAGTTGTGGTCTTCACGCGGGCCGTCCACATCGATGGCGATGGTGCGCAGGCCTGCGCCGACAAGGGCACGGGTCATGGCATCGTCGAGCAGATAACCGTTTGACACGGTTCCCCAATAGAAGCCGCGTTCGGTGATGGCACGCCCACACTCTATGATGTCTTTTCTCACGAGAGGCTCGCCGCCCACTGTGTTTACAAGCGTCGGCACATGTGGCTGGTGGAGCTTTATCTCGTCAAGCACGGGCAGAAACTGCTCCAACGGCATGTCGGGGGTTATGGTGTCGGTCTTGCAGTCGCTGCCGCAGTGAAGGCAGTGCATGTTGCAACGCAGCGTACACTCCCAAAACAGCTGGCGCAAGGGATGAAGAAGCTTCAGGCGCTCACGCTTCCAATAAGCTATCTCACGGTCTATTTGTTGCAGTTGGTTCATAACGTTTTGTTGTTGACGATTTCGGTTGATGCCTGTTTTTGTGTTAATGTGTCAATTCGGAAAAAATTGAAACAAACACAAGCAGCAACATTATTACAATGGCGATGGCGATGACAGCTATAATTTTTTTGTATACGTTGTTTTCTCCGTTGTTTTCATCATCTTTATCGTCTTCGTCATTTTCATTTTCATTCGGCCTTTTGCTGTTTTCCTCGTTTTCAAAGACAGGGGGTGGACCATAAATCGTGGGTGTTGGTGCTATTCTCTGCCGATTCTCATGAAATGGTGGCGGCCCGTACACAGGAGCGTGAAATGATGTGGGGTCATCATCAATGTCAGCAATGATGTTGCTCTTATCTCCAATGGCCGTGAGCATGTCTTCTATGTCGGCATAGCGGTTGTTGCGTTGTGGCGACATCGCTTTCTCCACTATTGTGGCAAGATATGGCGACACCCCGTTTTGCAACAGCAGGCTGCGCGGGAAACCTTCATTGAGAATGTCTGATGCTTCAGGAGGACGTTGCCCTGTGAGCATCTTGAACATTGTGGCACCGAGGGCGTAGATGTCTATTGTCGGTTGGAACGTGCTGTCGTTATGTGTGGTCTGCTCTATAGGTGCATATCCAGGCGTGCCTGCACCTACAGAGGTGCTCGACTCAGGATTGCCTGTGGCGTCATATTGCTTGGACAGTCCGAAGTCAATGAGATGTGCATGTCCGTTCTTGTCAAGCATCACATTGCTTGGCTTGAGATCAAGATGCAGCATACGCTTAGAGTGCAGGTAGTGTAGCGCGTCACCGATCTCAGATGTAAGTCGCACAACCTCGCTCTCTGCCAACCGTCCTTTCTTTATGATGTAGCTGTCAAGCGACCCGCCGTCAATGTATTGCATGACATAATATGCGGTGTTGTTTTCGTCAAACACATCGCTTACCTGTACAATGCCTTCATGTCGCAACTTAGCCATGTTTTCAGCTTCGCGCCTAAACTTATAGCAATAGTTTGTGAACAATTCGCCTGTAGAGCCTTCAACCGCGTTGCTGCCTTCGTTGCGGTTGTTTATCTCGCTCATGAAAAACTCTTTTACTGCTACATTGATGTTGGCAGACATTTGTCCTAACTCACCTTCAACCGTCACACTGCACGACGCGAGATATGTTATGCCGAAAGTGCCATTACCGAGCACACGCTCAATGCGATACTTGCCGCCCTTGAGTGTTGTTCCTGGAAGAAGAGCCTTGTTTCTCATAAGTTCGATATTTTTTTATTTGTTGAATTGATAGTTTTTTCTATCTTCTCATGTGTTTTAACTCTGTGATTTTTTGTTGTCTTGTGCTCATTCCCTTTGCAACGGTGCATGGTCACAATATGTTTTTATAAACTCTTAAATCCCTTATAGCTAACGAACAATCCAGTGGCCAAGTACTTGTACCAAGAAGGTACTGATCCGTTGGTAGCCATCCAGATGCCTACACCCGCCACAATGACAACCAGAATCCAGAAGATCACGACACCGTAGCCGCTACCTTCACTGTTTGTGTCGGTTGAGCTTGTGTCGTTTTTGTTTCCCGTTTTTTGTTTCCCAGGGTTCAGGTTTATGGTGTTGCCGAGCTTGTCTTCGGCTTCCACAATCTCCACATCGTCATCATCAGCCGTTGCTTCTATCGTTTCTTCTTGAGGCAGCATGTTAAGAAACTCGTCGATGCTTTGTTGACGGTAAGCGCGTATTGAACGCATGGACTTCTTTATGGCATCGGCACATTGGGTCGACATCATGTCTTCGATGTCAGGAAGACCTTTTTCAAGAATGTCGTTGGCATCGGGAGGGGTCTGGCCTGTGATGAGCTTGTAGAGCGTGGCACCGAGCGAGTAGATGTCGGTGGAGGGTGAAAACTCTGCCACGCCTCCACTCTTGTATTGCTCCAAAGGGGCATAGCCATGACTGAGACCTACGGGTGTGGTGCTGGTCTGATGGCCGTCGTTGTCGTAGCGTTTAGCCACGCCAAAGTCGATGAGCACCGCCCGTCCGTTGTCGTTAAGGATATTGTCGGGCTTGATGTCAAGGTGGTTTATGCCGAGCATGTGAATGTAGTTGAGTGCTCCTGCCACCTGACGAATATAGTGAAGAGCGTCTACTTCGCAAAACCTTTTCTCTGGCTCTTTCTCAAGCAAGTCGGCCAGTGAGCCGCCAGAGATATATTCCATGGCATAATAGGCCGTGGCGTTTTCCTCAAAAATGTCGTAGATCTTTATGATGTTGGGGTGACTGAGGTTTGCTATGGTGTTGGCCTCTTTCAGAAACTTTGCCCTGAACTTGTCAACCAACTGTCTGCTACCTGTAGATGGCACCGACATGTGGTGGTTTTTGCCATTGCGGTTGCAGAGCTCTTTCATGAAGAACTCCTTTATGGCTACCTGCTTGCGGTTGACATTGTCGTAAGCCAGATAGGTTATGCCGAAGCCACCCTGACCGAGCGTCTTTTGTATGGCGTAGCGGCGGTTGTGTAACAACGTGTTCGCATGTAGTTCATTCATAATTGGTCGACTGTTTTTTGTTTAAACAAGTATTTTTAGGGATGTTCTCTTATTTTCTTGTCTTCCTGTCTTTTGTTTTCCTGCCTTTTGTTTCTCGAGTTCTTATCTTCTTAGATATATAAACTCTGTGGTTTCCTCTTGTTCCGTGTCCATGTCTTTGGCGATGATGAATGTTCGCAGGTTGGCGTGCATGTCAACGGTTATCTCCACGCTTCTTGGCTGGTGTCCGAAGAGACGGCGCACATCAAGCGGGCGCATGTCGCCCTTGGCACCTATGAATACCTCGTCGCTCTCTGCCAGTTCAAGCTCGCGTGACACTTTGCATGGGATTAAATGGAATGGCGGCAGCATCTCTTCGGTTATCTGTATCTTGCTTTCCGGATGAGCCTTGCAAAGGCCGAAGGCCTCGGGGAAAGCATCGAGCAACACGTCATCTACATGGAAATTGAACGGCGAGTTGTTCTTGCAAAACAGCAGACGCATGGCACCTGATACAAACTGGAAGAAGGCCGTGCTGTTGTCGAGCTCTTTTGTCTTGCATTGTGCCAACGAGTCGAGACCGTCGCCACACTCGTCTATCACGCCAGATGAGAGAATCTCCATTAGATGGTCCGAATAGTCAAACTGGCAGAACATGCCGTTGTAGATTAACAGTTGGCTGTCGCCATGATTGGGCGCTCCGAAGGCGGTGATGTGTTGTTGGCGTGTTATGCGGTAATGTTTGAACGCGAAAGGGTAGCGGCTTATGATCTCCGACACCTTGCACAGCTGCGATGTGCGGCAGTAGGTTATGATGTTTTGTCCGTCGCCCAGTGTGCGCCAATGGTCTATGATATAGTTGCCGAGGGGATGTGTGGAGAAATCGGTTAAAGCCAGCGCGTTGGGCAGATAAGCCGGTAGCGTTCCGTTTTTTAGGTCATCGGCGAGGTTGTCAATCCAATATTGGTTCACGGGCTTGTATATTCGTCCGTCGTGGTAGATGAGAACCTCATTGTCGCTGGTGAGCGTTATGATGGAAATGCCGAAATTGTTGATGTCGGTTGTTGTGCGGCGTGCATCGGTCTTGCCGCCTGTTCCTGTCAGCCAACGATGCTTAACGTTGAAGAACGACGATTCCAGCTTCACACGGTCGCTGTTGAGCGTGTCAGTGAACTCGCCCAGCTCTGTCGTCTCGCTGTGGATGTTGCGTTCGTTGTAACCATACGGGCTGCTTGGTGGCTCGTTGTTACCTTGCTGCGTTGATTGATTTCTCTGCTCGCTCATAGCTGTTTGTTTGCTTATGTCTGCCAATGGTGGCTATTAATAGATTTGCTGCTACAAAGTTACAATCTTTTGCTCACACAATGATAAAAAATGTGCGTTTTTATAGAAAAAAGTGTAGCCAATTGCTGTTTTTTATCTATAAACGCGCAATGGCTACACCTTTTCACGAAACGGTTATGTATCTGTAAGCCGCAAGGATCTATTCGAAGAACGTTTGTGTTGTTGCGGCACTCTTTTCCTTTACCACGTTTGTGGAGATGGTGAATGTGGGCATTCCATCGGCGTAGCATGCAATCTCATAAGGCGGATAGCAGAACACCACGCCATCTGCCGTTATCCACGGATCTGTGCTGGGGAAAGGTACCTCCCCGCTCGTGTTGTCGCGAAGCATTAGACGTTCCATCAGCTCGTCGTTTGTATTGATCTCAAAATACTTGCGCAAGCCATTCTTTATCTCGGTCTGATATTTGTATGAACCGTCAAGCAGATCGGCCGTAAACTTGCGACCGTCCGACTTGCGGAAGGTCACGCCTTTTGTGCTTTCCATGCCGTGTGCTGCACCGTCGCCATAGGTGTAGGTCTCGTTTGTGAAGGTTACCACCTTGCTGTCTTCATACACCTTCTTTATGGTTGCATGATTATAAACGCCATAGCCATCTTCGCCAACCTTGTCTTTCATAAACTCGTTCCAGTAGTGGTTGAAGAGAGCTTGCCCGTCGGCAAGGTCGCCGTTATATTTTCCTCCTAACGACTCGTTTATCCACTCGCGTATGTTTTGAAGAAGGATGTCAGACCCTTCGGTGGGGTACTCGATGGTCAGAATGACATTTTCGCTCTCTGTCGCCTTCACCGATTTTGTGTATAGGGTGGTGCCTACGTTCGTGTCTTCCTCCACTGCAACGGTGTCCGCAACTATTGTGTCGCTGTCGGCAGATGCTATGCTTGCAGCTGAATTGGTCTTGTTGCGGTTGTTCGCCATAAAGAAAACCATGCCGCCAATGATTGCCACGATGCAAGCTATCAGGAACCAGTTTGTCGACTTGTTCTTGCCTTTTTTGTCGCTTTGTCCGTTGTTGCTGGTTTGGTTTGCCGCTCCGTTGCCTATCACCGTCGCTTCGTTGTCGTTGCCTCCGTTGTGCATGACATGCAGAAACTGCTGCACGCTTTGCGGACGGTTGCTTTTCACAGGCTGCATGGCAGCGCGTATGGCGGCAGCAAAGTTGCGTGGCACGTCTGTGGGTATGCTTGGTCCTCCTTGCTGTGACAGTTCTACGGCGTTTGGAGGCGTTGTGCCCGTGAGCATTTTCAGCAAAGTGGCGCCGAGAGCATAGATGTCGCTCTGCGGTGAGAACGTGCTCACGCCGCCGTTGTTATATTGCTCAAGGGGAGCATAACCATGGCTCACGCCAACAGGTGTGGTCGTTGTGCTCTGTCCCGTCTCGGGGTCATATTGTTTAGACACGCCAAAGTCGATAAGCATAATTCGTCCCGTGCCGTTTTCAACCATTATGTTGGCTGGCTTGATGTCGAGGTGGTTGATGTTGCGCGAGTGGAGATAGACGAGTGCTGCTCCAATGGTGTCCATTATGCGCATTGACTCGTCGGGAGCGATCTTGCCGTGGCTCTCGATGAGCTGTGAGAGCGAAATGCCGTCAATAAACTCCATGGCATAATAGGCTGTATCGTTCTCTTCAAAGGCATCCATCACGCGCACAATGTTGCTGTGGTTGATGGTTAGCAGCAGTCGGGCTTCCTTCAAAAACTTTGTGCGGAACTTTTCAACCAGTTCTTTCTTGCTGTCCGTAATGACGCTCACCCGTGAGCGGTCGCTGCTGCGCTCGCAGCAGTCGCTAAAGAAAAATTCTTTTATAGCCACCTTGCAGCCCAACATGGTCTGCGTGGCAAGATACGTTATGCCGAAACCTCCTTGCCCCAGCACACGTTCAATGCGGTACTTGCCGCCTTGAAGGACGGCACCGCTTCTAAGTTCGTTCATCTATCTTGTTATGATTTGGTCGTTGAAAAATGTGAAAGAATTATTAGTTGAGTCGGAAGGATACCGGAACATTATATCTTACTCTGACCGGTTCTCCTCCTTGCTTTCCTGGGGTCCAGCGTGGCATGTTTCTTACCACCCTTATAGCCTCTTTGTCGAGCGAAGGGTCAACAGAGCGCAACACGGTGACATCAGAAATGTGTCCGTCCTTTCCAACCACAAAACTTACAACCACACGGCCCTGCACGCAGTTTTCCTGTGCCTCAGCGGGGTAGCGTATGTTTTGGTTGAGGTAGGTCCTGAGTCCAGAGATGCCGCCAGGGAAAGAGGGCATCTGCTCCACCACGTCATACACTCTGGTGCTGTTGACAGGCTGTGGCTTGTTTAGAGGCTCACTCCTTACAGGCTTAGGCGCATTTTGCCCGTTCTGTGTCGTTTTGTTTGGTCTTGATGAAGCTTGCGACGGTGAAGTATGTCCATCGTTGTTGTTGCCATTTGTTGGTTTTCCGTCAGATTTTGTCTCGTTGTTGTCAGCCACATTCCCATCTGTCGTCTCACCAGCTTCTTCCTGTGAAGCAGCAATGCTGTCAGCAAGCTGTGTCGGTTGTTCCGTGGCTGCTGTTTGTGGCTCTTTGTCTGTTCTCGAGTTCGTCACATATAGTCCAACAACAAGCGCTATAAGCAATGCTGCCACGGCGCAGACAACCTTGTTTCGTGTGAACCAACTTTCTGTTTGGTCTTCATCGTTGTCTTCAAAGTCGTCTTGCAACTTGTGGCTAAACTTTCTGTCGTCGAATGTTGTTGATTCTGACCTTGCGCTTTCTGAGCTCGTGTCTTCATATATTGTATGCTCCCCATGCTCGTCTAAATGTTTGACAAACTCGTCTACCGTTTGCCATCGGTCTTTTTTCAGCGGAGCCATGGCTTTTCTGATGCTGTTGACGATGTTGTCAGGAATGAAAAGCTGGCGCAGACTGTCAGTGGGGAATCCTTCGTTCAGAATCTCTGATGCCTCAGGTGGCCGTTGGCCTGTGAGCATCTTGAAGAGCGTGCCGCCGAGCGCATACACGTCCATCATTGTGGGAAAACCTTTACCCTCATGGTAGCTTGCCTGTTCTATTGGCGCATAACCTGGTGTGCCGGCTCCAACCTTAGTGCTCGACTCAGGCTCTCCGTCAGAGGTGTACTGTTTTGACAGGCCAAAATCGATGAGCACAGCTGTGCCGTCCTTTCGCATCATCACATTGCCTGGCTTTACGTCAAGGTGGAGCATGTTGCGTGAGTGCATGAAAGCGATGGCTGCACTAATCTGTTTCAGCGTCTCTATGGCTTCGGTCAGAGGCATACGGCCTTGTGGCGACTGGGCGATCTTCTTGTCAAGGCTAATGCCGTCGATATATTCCATCGAGTAGTAGGTCGTGCCGTTGGCATGAAATGCTTCTAACACTTTGACAATGTTGGGATGTGAGAGCGTGCTGAGGTTGCGTGCTTCGCGTTCAAACTTGTCGCGGTAGTAGTAGAACAGGCCGCCGTTGGATGTAGAACCACTTGTAACAGAGCTGTTCTCGCGGCCGTTGACCTCTTTCATGAAAAACTCTTTTACGGCCACATACATGTTGCTGTCGAGTCGTCCAAGTGCTCCTTTCATCTCCACCTTAGCCTTATAGGTTATGCCGAACGTGCCCTGTCCGAGCACGTCCTTTATCTTGTAGTCGTAGGCCTCGCCGTGGAGGATGGTGCCTATAGCGAGGGATGTGGTCGTGTTGTTGGTCATATCATCTTTTTATAAAATCCATATATGCGATCAATTATGAACACCTGCTTAATAGTCTTTTTCGGCTATCTGGTCATGAAGAAACAGTCTTTTTTATGTAAGTTCATTAATCTCTTCTTCCGTCAAACCTGTGGCCTGCATAATCTGTGATGTCGGAATGCCTAATGAAGACAGTTTTTTTGCGATAGCCATTTTCTCTTTTTTCTTGCCTTCATCAAATCCTTCGGCTCTTCCTTCTTCTCTTCCTTTAGCGATACCTTCTTCTCTTCCTTTAGCGATACCTTCTTCTCTTCCTTTAGCCATACCTTCTTCTTTTCCTTTAGCAAATCCTTCTTCTTTTCCTTCAGCAAACCCTTCATCTCGGCTTGTTTCCAGAACGCTGCGTTGGTATCGTATAGACTCCATGTGGCGCACATAATCGTTTTTGTCGGCAGAGCTTAGAGTGTCTATTCTTAGACATTGGCGTGCCAGACTGAGCCCTGGTGCTGTGGCATCGGGAGCAATAGATCCTGTTTTCAAGAACTCGATCCATTGGTCAAGCGGGGTTGTAGCCACTCGGTCAAAATCGTTCACTCTCAGAATGTAATATTCAGGGAACAGGTCGCCTGCTTCCTTGCGTTCGAGCACGTTTTCGCCATCAGCCAATCCAAACCCGAAGAATTTCTGGTTTTGGCGTACTGAGAGCTTCAGAATGTCTGACGTGTTGTGCAGACCACGGAAGAAGGTCTTTCCGTGATACACATAGTCGTTGCCCTGTCCAAGCTCGAAATAAACGATGTTGATGCTGTAAACCTTTCTCACCTTGTCGTAGTCGTTGCCGAGGTCAATATAATCGGTTATTGCTTTCGATACGCCATAGAGCATTCGGTGAAAATAAGTGAGCTCGCGGTTGTTCTGAATCTCAATGATGGTCAGTTCTCCCTTGTCGCTTTCGGCAAGAATGTCCACACGGTTAAACTTGTCTTCTTCAGTTTCTTGGTTCGATTCGCTTTCGAGAAATCTCTCAATGGTGTATTTTCTTCCGAGCAGCGACTCGAGCAGTCCCTCAATCACGGCATGGTTGGCCTTGTTGCGCAATAGGCGTTTCATGGCCCAGTCAAATCGTATGTAGTTGTCCATAATGAAATGTCCTTTCTTGATTTAATTGTTTGTATGTTACAAATTTACGCAAAAATGTTTGAACGCCAATCTTTTTACATTGTTTTTGTGTAGCAACAAGCAGATTTTCTTCATATTCTTTCCTCGTAGCCGATTAATCTGTTTGTTGCTCAATTCTTCTTTTCTTTTTGTTCTTATTCTTCTTAATCGGTAAACTATGAAAAGGCTGTTCCTTCATAATTGGTTTTCATTTTTTTTACTATAGACAAGGCAATGTCCTATTGTCTTTTTGTCACCCGTTCAACCTCAGCCAATCCCATGTTAATGAGAATCATCACCACAATCCACACGATGACGGTGAGGGCTATCGGAACGAGATATATGCTGCTGCCGATGTTAGACATTGGTGAGTCCCATGCGGCATGAAGAATGACAGGTATGATGAACAGACGCAGGAACCTCTTGTCGGTTAAGAGCGACGTGTCGAAACGTCGCAAGGCCTTGCCTGCTATGACCAAGGCTGCTCCCGATATTGCTGCCCAGGTGACATGTCCGCCGGGCGCGAGGAAACCGCGAATGATGATGCTTTGGTTTATCGCATCCATCATCATTGAGGCATCGAGCTGTTTGCCATAGGCGGCATAATAGCCCGAGTTTTGGAAAAAGGCGAGCACAGGTTGCAAGGCATAGCCTGCCGACTCGAAAGCGGCGAAGCCCGCTCCCACGCTTGCGCCTATGAGCAGTCCGCCGAGAATGCTCAGACGTTTCATCTTGCTGAGGAACCAGAACACGATGACGGCCTTGCCTGCTTCCTCCACAATGCCCGTCACGATGGCACCTATGAGGTTTAGCTCGTGGCTGCCCACTATGGAGAAGAGCATCAGCGTTGCCACCAGCGAGGCACATCCTCCCACAAGGAAGGTCTGTATGACCTTATACAGGCTGATGTTGCGCCATGCGTTGACCTCCATGAACATGATCATCGTTGAGAGAGGCACGGTGAACGAGCCAACCACAATCATGCCGGGTAGGGCGTTAGGGTTGCCGAAGAGGTTGCAGCAGAGCCACAAGAGGGCAAAGGCTGCTGTGAACATGAGGAACACGCGGCTGTAGAGCCATGGTCTCGGCCACTCTTTCGACACCAGTTGCGGTGGCGGCGTGGTGGCGTGTGTGCCGCATATAAAGATGTCTTCGGCCTCCTCCACGGTGTGGCTCTTAAACACATCGGTGAAGAGCATGCGCCAGTTGAGGTCGGCAGGCCTGTCGTTGCCCACATACTCGTTAAGATGGTCCACAAACGAGCTGGCGGCGCTCTGACCTCTGCCGTGGGCATGGTTGCCGTTGTTGTTGCTTCGTTGTGTGCGTTGGCCGCCTTGTAACGGCTGCAGGTCGCTTCCGCAACGTCCGCAGAAGCGTGCGTCGTCGGGTATGGGGTTTCCGCAGTTTGGACAATATCTCATAATCTTCTTGTTTTAGGAAATGTTCTTGTTATGCCGATGCTTGTTTTTATCTTTTCGGCAATACAAAATTACCCTTTTTCTTCAAACAATCATACTCCTTTTTGATTAATTGTATGAAATGCGGCGATTACTTTACATAATCTCGTTTTCTAAGATCACAACTCTTCCATGTTGATGAACATCCAAGTGTTTATGGCGCACATTGTCTCTTGTATAAAGAAGAAGGAAAGTGCCCAATCTCTGTTCAATTCAGATGGAAAAATAAAAGACATGATGAAATTTGCAGCAATACACAATCCCAACATCTTTAGGCTGTCGCCTCTTTTCTCGCTTACGATTTTCCATTCCCATCGTTTGCGCAGACGCCAGCAACTGAAAATTATGGCTCCTATAGATGCTGCGCACCATGCTATCAGAGTCTCCGACGACTCTTGCGGAAACGCCCTGTTTACAGCAATTTCCACGCCTGAGTATCCGCACCCGCGATGTAGCAAATCGATAATATTGCTTATTGCTGAGACAACAACGAACACCCATGTCCATTTGAATATGGTTGAGCAGCCTTTGTTGTCTTCTATTGAGCGTGCAATGTTTGTTGCGCTTCCATTGTTTGATGTGCTTGCTTTTTTTGAAGAATCATGGCTCTTGCTCTTTCCTTTATTGCTGCCAGAGTCTACGGTTGTAGCTTCGCTTTCAGCCCTTCTCTTTTGCTTCTCTTCGTTCTCCTTTACTTTATCCATTGCTTCATCCAGGACTGTCATCATCTGTTCCATCGTCTGGAAGCGGTGGTTGCGTTGTGGTTTCATCGCCTTTTCCACAACGCCAATAATTGGTTGTGGCACGCCTTTTTGTTTCAATTCCTTCTTCGGAAACCCGAAGTTCAGAATGTCGGAAGCCTCTGGTGGTCTTTGGCCTGTAAGCATTTTCAGCATCGTGGCACCGAGGGCGTAGACGTCCATCTGCACCGGAAAATCTTTGCCTTCGCGGTGGTTGGCCTGTTCTATAGGCGCATAGCCAGGCGTTCCAGACCCAACGGTTGTGCTGCTCTCAGGCTGTCCGTTTTGGTCATACTGCTTCGACAGGCCGAAGTCGATAAGTATGGCGGTCTTCTCGTCTGCCATCATCACGTTTGCAGGCTTCACATCGAGGTGAAGCATGCCCATCGAGTGCATGCAGCTTAGGGCAGAGCCAACCTGTCTTGTTATGCCCACCGTCTCGTCAGTAGACAGCCGTCCTTTTGCAGCGATGAGGCTGTCAAGGCTCTGTCCGTCGATATATTGCATGACATAATAGGATGTGCTGTTTGCACGGAAGGCATCAACGACCATCACAATGTTCTTGTGGCGCAGCCTGCTGAGGTGATCGCTCTCCTGTTCAAACTTACGCTTGTAATAGTCGAACATGCCCTCGCGGTTACTGCTTGTCACGGATGTGCTTTCGCGTCCATTGATGTCGCGCATAAAAAACTCTTTTATGCAGAACAGCTGCTCCACCTCGTCCTCGCCCACAATGTTTTTGGCAAGGTAGGTTATGCCGAACGACCCTTGTCCCAGAGTCTTCAGCAGCATGTAGCTGGCGTTGCCTCCTTTCAGGACGGTGCCTGCTGGTAGAGCGCTTTGTGTGGTGTCTATGTTTGCCATTTGTTTTTTTTGCTTTGTCTTAACAGGTGGTTATGTTTAGTTGTGTCACGTTTTATGATTAACGCAGCTTTAATGCTTCAAAATTACAAAAAATATTTTTGTTGTGCAAACCTGTGCAAACGCCGTTTATCCGCTTTTTGCGTTTATTTGTGCTTAAACGTCGCTATTTCGTGCTTAAACGGTTAAAAATAGTGCTTAAAAAACTTTTATTTTTTTTCGTGTGTGGTTCTTCTTCGGCTATCTATCAAAGAAACGAAGCCTATCTACGTCACTTACGCCCCGTAACATAGGCATTTACGATTGCTATCTACGTCACTTATTATCTCAAGCGAGCGCGGCGACGTTCTGGCAAGCGACAAAGTCGAGCGAAGCGACGCTTGCTTGATATTAATATCCGTTATATAAATGCGAAAGTTTAGTAAAAGAAAAAAAGAAGTTTCGTATACCTTATAAATATACGAAACTTCTTTTACAGAGGCTTGTTATTCGTTTTCTTTGAAGAAAAGGTCATTTTTTTTCCCCCCCCCCGATTCTTCTTGGGGCAAAGATTCTTGTCCTTTTTGTCCTCGTCAGGGTCTTCTATGTTTTTGCTTTCATCGTTTTGTGTGCCTACATTATTAATATTGGCGGTTTCCGAGCCCTCCTTCCGTTTAGGTCCATTGTCGTTATTGTCGCTGTCGCTTTTTTCCTCTTTGCTTGCTTTTCCGTCTTTCAGAGCTTTGATCAGCTGTTTTATCGCAGCTCGCGACACCACGATATTGGTAAAGTTGCCGTTCTGGTCCATTAAGGTGAAGCTTTCTTTCGTGATACACGCATACACAACCTTCTTCAGGTTGACGATGTGGCTACGTCCCACCTTCACAAAGCAGGTTCCGTTATCAAGTTTCCATATTTCGTTGTCTAGCTGTGACAGTCCGTAAGGCAGAAGCATCTTGCTGTCTCGTGTGAAAAACACGTTGGTGTAATGGCCTTCTGCCTTAAAATAAAGTACGTCCTCAAGCATAGCTCCGAACGATTCGTCACGTTTAAATAGTTTTAACATCATAAGTTTTGCTTTTTTTTTGGTTGATAACCTCTCCGTTTCAAGAGCCCCGTCGCTGTGACGCGCCGTTGATTGCGAAGAGAAAAAGTCTCGTTATTAATTTATAGAGTGGTTCTTTTTTGCTTTTCTATTCTTCTTTTCTACTGTTTTTTTGTTTTGAATTCGGTTTTTTAATTGGTTTTTCTTACCCGTTGTAACCCTTGGCCTACCATAGAAAAGCCTTGAACCACCCCATGTAAGTCTTAACAAGGTGTAAATTTAATAACTTTTTTAGAAATTGCAAACATTATGACGATAAATTTTCACGAACATATAGGATTTTTGCACGAACGACCGAGAAAACTGCTTAACAATATATAAAACCCCACCATTTGTGTCTTTGTTAACTGATGTTTAGGGCGTTAAGCCGCTCAACGCAAACGCCGCGACAATTCGTGCAAAAACCCCGAGCGTTCGGGAAATAGGCATTTAACAAGTGTTTGCGGTTGTGAAAAAATATCGAAATTTGCAAGGTGAATGATAGAAAGAGCGAATTGATGAGGATATATGACTGTAACAAAAACTACCGCCAGCTGTAATGAAAACAACGAGCTGTAGCGAAGAAAACTACGGGCTGTTAGTTGGCTCTTGAAATCTGAAAAAAACATAACAATAACAAAAAACAAAAGATTATGAAGAAAATCTTGATTTTGATGGCCGCTATGTCGGCTGTAGCAGGTCCTGCAATGGCTGCTGACTATGTGTGGAATGTGGATGCCACAGGCAACATTACCGCAGAGGAGAAGGGTGACATTGCCTTCGCCAACAACAAGTTCACGTTTACGGTTAACAGTGGTGAAAAAGTTTGGGTAAAAGGCTCAAATGTTACTGTTTCGTTCGGTGGAGCAAATCTCACTGGTGTAGAGACTACGTTCGATATGGAAGGTACAGGTATGCTCTACACTCCTGGAGCTACAGGTCAGGTTACTGTGACTCTCGGCGCTAACTCTACCATTGAGAAAATTAAAGTGGTAGGTGAATATTCAATGCGCATAGAAGGTCTGTTCGAAGCTGTAAAGGCTGAGGTGCAGAAGGCCAATCAGGAGACAGCTGTTTGGGCTACAGAGCCTGAGCTGGAGCCGTTCTTTACAGCTGTGCGCGCTCAAATCAATAAACAGGGCGCAATCAATCAGGAAGTGCGCGCCTTGCTTGAGCAGTATCAGGCTGAAAATTCTGTTGATGAGCATGCTGTAGCGTTAATGGGCCGTCTTAATGCAGCCATTCTCAACATAAAGAAATATGTAGTTTGTGCAAAAGAAGACAAGAAAACATATGACAGAATAATCGGAGCTGATGCACAAGCTTTGAAGGGCCAGTTGGAAAAAGGTACAAGCACACCTAAAAATAAGGAAGTTGACAACAACAGCGAGGTTTATATTAAGGACTGGAAGAAGTCAAGCGAAAGTGTTGTCAATGGTAACAAACCTGCAACATTCGATAAGTGGAAAACCGCTTGGGCAGAGGAGGCTTGGAACAGTTTCTATAAAGATATTGAGGCAATAAAGAGCGAGGCTCTTGCTGAGCTTGGCAAGTTCGATAAAGTTGAGCTGCCTACTGTTGGTTCAGGTAGTTTCCAGACTGGTTTTACTGAGGCTGATTTTAAGGCTAAGTACGCAACACTTCAGACAGAGGCTACGAATGTTGTTAACCGTGCCATCTTTGAGCGCGATTATGCTGATAAGATTAAGGCTGCCAAGGAGGATATCCAGGCAATTAACGAGGTTGTAAAGACTGGCACTCCTTTCTCTGTTGAGACTCCTTCTTTCTCTCGACTCACAGATGAGGTAACACAGCTTAACCGCTTCCTCGCACAGCCTACTGACGCTCATCGCAGCTTGACAAAAGCAGACCTTAACGGCGCTGATTTTAAGGGCTTGTATGACGACTGTGCCAAGGAGATTGCCGACATCAAGGCTGCTCTCGTAAAGCAGGCTAAGGATGCTCTTGAGGCACGCGTTGAACCGACACAGAAGTCGCTCAACGAGACAAGCTACAAGATTTCTGCAAAATATGTGAACGAGCCTGAGACACAGAAGAAGTATGAGCTTGAGTTCGCAAAGATACAGAAGCAGCTTGACGACCTCAAGAAGAATGTGGCTGCTGTAGCCGATTTCAAGGATATCGTTAATACATACAACAAGTATAACGGCGAGTTCGACACCATTAACAAGGACATCGACAGCAAGTGGCAGACCACTCTGTCAGCCCAGAAGAAAGAAGTTCTTGATAACAACCATAAAGAAGCAGTTGCGTTGCTCGATAATGTGGAAAAGGTTCGCACGGCTTATAACGACAATGTGCTGCGCATAAAGAAATGGGTAGACGCAACTTGGACTGACGAAGATACCGACGTTAAGCTGAACGCCAACTTGAAGGAGTTGTTCAGCGTGGCAGGTGGTGTTGACAAGATGAAGGATGACATCGTTGCCGATACCTTGCGTTACACCAAGCTTATAAACGAGACTCCTGACGTGGAGTTCAATGCCAACGACAACCAGTATCGTCTGCTTAGCGGCGAGGTCGAGACATTTACAAATAACCTCAAAGCAGTTGAGAAGGCTATCATGGCACAGATTAACGAGGCCGTGTTTACCGCCAATCTGCGTGCAGCCAACTACTTGACCGGTACTCCCATGTCAAACGCTTATTGGTATGTTGCAGATGCACAGGAGGCTGGCCATGAATATGCAAACCTTTGGCCTGGTACCAAGCATGAGTTTATGAGTGCAGAGGCTGTTGCTCTTTTCCAGAAGGAGTTTGAGAAGATAGCCCACAAGGATGCCAACAAACAGGGCGCTGGATATCTTGACGAGGCTGAAAGAATCATTGCTGCCGGTCATGTTACAGATTTCGCTAAGGTTGACATTGACAAGCAGAAACTTGCCGATCAGGTGGCTGACGTTGAGGCAATCTTCGCAAAGGTTAAGCCTGCCGTTGATGCGCTCAACGAAGAGAAGGATGCTTACAAGAAGCTCTACGAGGCCATTTATGTGCAGAAGATTGACTGGAACGTGGTTAAGGCTGAGGCAGCTACATATCAGAACGCTATTAATGATGCTGCCAAGAAATACAACACTACAGGATTCGATGTTACAGCGCGCTTGAAGGAGCTTAACAAGCTGTTTGACGGTGTTAAGAACGTGGATGGCTGCACCGAGGATGGCGCATACACAACGCTTGAGAAGGGAACCAACCCCGTAAACGCTAAAGACGCTGAGCTGAACGCTTCTATCAACAAGAAGATTGAAGATTTCAAGGCTGGTCTTAATGAGATACGCCACTATCCTGAAATTCTGAAGAACAAGGCAGCTATGACTACAGCTGATGCCGATATCAAGGCTGTTGAGGCAGAACTTGTCAATGCTCGCGAGGCAATAAAGGCTTACAACGAGACTGTTCAGGCTGGTGCCACACAGCTGCTTAACGGTGCTGAGAGCGCTCTTAAGACAGCAAAGGCTGCTATTGAGGATGCTAGCAATAAACTTACACTTGCCGACAATTACACCGAGGGTCAGAACCTTAAGCAGGGTCTTACCAACGCTTCACAGGAGATTAAGGACGCTCTTGCATGGGCTGCTCAGGCTGCCAAGGATGCCGATCTCGACTACAACGGTGATGGCAAGGTTGACGTTAAGGACCTCGTTGACGCTGATGCCGACTTCCAGAATACTGGTGACGGCTTCACCTTCTACAAGTTCCTCGATGCTTATCTTGAGTATCTCTCAAAATAAAACAATCATACATCACATATTCTTTTGAAGGAATGGTTTCCCCGTTGAGGGAAGCCTTCCTTTGAAAAGAAAAATGATGAATGGTTAAAAAAAGTAACATGATAAACATTTACTATTCAACAATTATGAAACAAACAAAACTTTATAATTGCCTTTTTGTGTTGGCCATGCTTCTCATGGCAAGCGCAAGCGCCATGGCACAGGAGTTTACTCTCAAGACAGTAACCTTCCTCAAGCCCGGCGAAAAGGCCACCGTTGCCGTTGGTCTGAAAAACGACGCTGTGGTGAACGGTCTTCAGGCTCGCATCTCTCTGCCTGAGGGTCTTACCTTTGTAGAGAAGGCAAACAACGCTAAGCGTTTCAACATCAACAAGACAGAGCGCACAGAGGGCATGAGCCTTATCTTGAGCAAGATTGACGAGAAGACCGCTGCCATGGTGGGCTTCGGCGCCGAGGTTGCTGCTGGCGAAGGCGATGTGTTCACATTCGACGTTAACGTTGCTGCCGACTATTCTGGTTCTAAGGAGATTGTTATGAGCAAAACACAGCTCGCTGTTCCCGGCCAGGATGTTGTCTATGGCGAGAAGGACGTTGTGTCTAAGGTTGTCGACTCAGAGAACAAGGTAGTCTTTGCAGGCACAGCCCAGCCCGTCAAGGTTGGTGAGGAGCAGACCGTTACCCTCACCCTGAGCTTCCCCAAGGCCATCATGCGTGGTGTGGCTTTCAACGTAGAGCTTCCCGCTGGCGTCACAATCGTCGACAAGTCGGCTAAGGTAGGTGCTCTTGGCACAAACCACAAGATCAACCTTAAGAACAACCTCTTCACCATCAACCTCCTCGACTATACTGAGGACGACGCTTTCAGCGCCAACGAGGGTGAGCTTTGCACCTTCAACATCAAGGCCGACGAGACCTTCGTTGCAGGTTCAGAAATAAAGGTTAAGAACATCAAGACATGGGCACATGGTGGTCATGACGAGTATTATGCAGAAGATTTTGCCATCAAGCTGACCAAGGGCGACGTTACAGGCATCAACGGTGTAACAGCCGACGAGCTTGGTGCTGACGCTGTATATCAGCTCAACGGTGTGCGCACAGACCAGATGAAGCAGGGCGTGAACATCGTTGTTAAGAATGGCAAGGCTATCAAGGTTCTTAAGAAGTAAACAACTTTTAAAGAGATATATCCTTTCAATTCGTAGTTTTGTGGCTATTAACAAAATAGAGTAAAGTTTTACACAAGACGTTTATAACAGACCACCCACGGCTATGTTTTCTCAGTTTTTACATAGTCTGGGTGGTTTTTTACAATAAAAAATTTTTTTAATTTATATATCCTACATATTTTAGGCAGTGTGTATACCATGAAGACACAAGCAAATTCGTTTCTTTATGCTTTAGTGCGTGATTCATTGAAGCATATTTTTTTTATATCTGAAATATACTAAAACAAGGGCGTTGAGCGTTATTTTAAAGGTATATTGCGGTTTCTTCAAAAACAGATGTCAAGAAACCGCATGTCTTCAGGCAAGAGGAAGGCCTGAAGAAGAAATTGCCGCTTAACATGTTGAACATTGATTACAGAACAAAAGCATGATTGATTATATCAAAGGCGAACTTGCCGAACTGACACCGGCACAGGCCGTTATCGAGGCGGCAGGCGTGGGTTACGCCCTCAACATATCGCTTAACACCTACACCGCCATACAAGGCAAGAAAGATGTGAAACTCTTTGTCCATGAGTCGCTTGTTACAGGTGGACGCGACGACAGCTACACCTTCTTTGGCTTTGCCTCCAAGCAGGAACGCGACCTCTACCGTCTGCTTATCAGCGTGTCGGGCGTGGGTGCCAACACAGCCCGCATGATCCTTTCGGCAGCATCGCCCGCTGACCTCAGCAACGCCATTGCCTCTGGCAACGAACGGCTGCTTAAGGGCGTTAAAGGCATCGGTCTGAAGACCGCCCAGCGCATTATTGTAGACCTTAAGGACAAAGTTGTGGCTCTCGGCATCGCTCAAGAGGTTACCATGGGCGAGGGTGGCAGCACCGTGGCTGTTAACAACGAGGTCATGGATGAGGCTGTGTCTGCTCTCACCATGCTTGGGTTCTCGCCGGCACCCTCAGCCAAGGTTGTCAAGGCGTTGCTTGAAGAGAACGCCGCCATGCCCGTGGAACAGGTTGTCAAGGAAGCGTTGAAGCGCATAAAGTAGCGCATAAAGTAATATAAAAAAACTGAATGAAGCAAAGGAATCTTTTTCTTTCAATAATAACATGTCTGCTCGTTGCCGTTGTGGCGAGCTATGCCTTTGCTGTGCCTTTTCGTCAGGACGACCGCTCACGCCGCGCTCAACGCCAGCAGGGTGTGCAGCGCAATGGCGCAAACCAGCGACAGGGTGAAGCGCAGCGACAGGGTGGGGCACAGAAGAACCTTCCTTCCAAGGACAGCATCTTGGCGCAGCCCATCATAGAGAACGAAGACACCATTCCCGACTCGTTGCTCCATCCGCGTTGGAAAATACAACGCACCATGCCCATCACGCTCAACGACCTCAACCAGGGCGCTGCCGACCTGCGCCGTCCAGACAACCTTAAGCAGGAGGTGGTCTATAACGACACCATCAACCGCTACATCATTGGTTCCAAGATAGGCGACTCTTACATCAACGCCCCTGTCATGATGACGCCCGAGGAGTATAGAAAATGGAGCGAGCGCAAGGCCATGCAGAGCTATTTCCGTTCAAAGAACGACGAGATTTACAAGGCCAAGGGCAAGGAGAAATTCGACTTTACCGACATGCACTTCGACCTCGGTCCCGCCGAAAAGATCTTCGGCCCCGGCGGCGTGCGCATAAAGACCCAGGGAACGGCAGAACTGAAGTTTGGCGCCACGATGAAGAACATCGACAACCCGTCGCTGCCCATCAGAAACCGCAAGACAACCAATATCGACTTTGACGAGAAGATAAACCTCAACGTCAACGGAAAGGTGGGCGACAAGGTCAACATGAACCTTAACTACAACACCGACGCCACCTTCGACTTCGACTCTCAGAACCTCAAGCTCAAGTATGACGGCAAGGAAGACGAGATCATAAAGCTCGTTGAGGCAGGCAACGTGTCGTTCCCCAGCAACTCATCGTTGGTCAAGGGCGCGTCCTCACTCTTTGGCTTGCGCACCGACCTGCAGTTTGGCAAGCTGAAGCTACAGCTCGTTGCCTCGCAGAAGAAGTCGACAACCAAGAGCGTGTCGACAAAGGGCGGCACACAGTTCACGCCATTCGAGATTGACGCTGCCAACTATGAAGAAAACCGCCCTTCGGGTTTGCCCGCTGCAAAAAAAAAAAAACCCCGCCACTTCTTCCTCTCACAATATTTCCGTGAGAAATATGATGCCGGCATGCGGTCGCTCCCCAACCTCACCACAGGCATAAAGATTAACCGCGTGGAGGTGTGGGTCACGAACAAGACAGCCACAACCAGTAACACACGTTCCATCATAGCCCTTACCGACCTGGGCGAGAACACGCTTGTCCATAACCACATGTGGCAGACCACAGGCTTGCAGGTGCCTGCCAACGCCGCCAACACAGAATATAAGACCATGGTGGAGCAGTATGGTGCTGCCCGCGACATCGACCAGACATCGACCGTGCTCGACGGTATCGGCTCCTTTGCTGGCGGCAGCGACTATGAGAAGCTGTCGAGCGCCCGTCTGCTCAACTCTTCCGAGTATAGCGTCAACACCGCCCTCGGCTACATCTCGTTGAAGACCTCGTTGCAGACCGACCAGGTGCTTGCCGTAGCTTACGAGTACACTTATGGCGGACAGACCTTCCAGGTGGGCGAGTTTGCGAGCGACGTGACGGACGTGTCACAGGCTCTCTTCGTCAAGGCGTTGAAGAACACCAGCAACAACCCTTCTCAGGGCAACTGGCGACTGATGATGAAGAACGTCTACTATCTCTCTTCACAGGTGGAGAAAGAGAAGTTCCGCCTCGACGTCAAGTTTCAGAGCGACACGGCAGGCGTGTACCTCTCTTACCTGCCTGAGCCGC
>ERZ859732.252-NODE-252-length-22568-cov-11.845822_pt1 | contig 22568 bp, 19 predicted proteins | sample MGYA00510123_ERZ859732 | MGnify/ENA primary metagenome ERZ859732 (study PRJEB30046, sample SAMN00715133) | human gut metagenome | study: EMG produced TPA metagenomics assembly of the A metagenome-wide association study of gut microbiota in type 2...
CATGGCGGATAAAATAAAGTGCCATGGAACGGTACATTGCTCCGGTATCTACATAGATAAATGATAATTCTTTCGCTACTTTCTTTGCGATGGTGCTCTTTCCGGCACCGTTAGGACCCAGTAATCCATATACTCCCTCCTCAAAGGAATATGAGAAATCATCCAGTGCCCTCTTGCTGCCATATTGCTTCGTAATCCCTTTTAACGCTAATTCCATAACCATATCCTCCCCCATCGTTTGAACAAATCTACCTTTCTCCGATAACTATCCAATCCATAGCATCAAGCTGCTTTCTCTGCTCATCTGTGAGATCATCAAGTTCTGTGTAAAAGGTGTCTCTGAACACATCAAAATCCACCACGCCATAATCACTCATATCTTCAGTATAAACAGTTCCAGGCAACATTCCTGTATAATCATGATTATCTATGTATATCCTGTTATGTTCTTCGTCAATATCATGCACATCGGAGATATACGTTCCCTCTTCTGTAAATGTGGTATTCGCTATGTAGTATTTATTATTTTTTATATCATAAAGCAGTTTTTTATAATCTGTGTTCACAACACTTATGTATTCATGCATAATATCTCCATATCCATCTTTTATCCTCATCAGCTCAGTTTCACCAATCTTATCGTCTTTAAATTCATAGATGATCGTATCTGCATCTTCTTCCTGCCCCTTTACAGATGCAATTCCATACTCTTCATTATCCAAAACATTTATCCAATAAACATTTTCCCAACTATCCAAAAGCTGCATCTGATCATCTTCCAGTTTAAAAAGATCAACATTTATATCGGGTTCTGAGCCACTGCTATCGGTACACCAGCTATGTTGTATATATATATTCTTCGAATCCCCCTCTGCAATCTCTAATGCCGAACTATACTGGCTCTCCGAATCGTCATTATATTCATACAAGCATGTACTCTTGTTCCATCTCAGATCATACTTATACAGATAATTATCATGCACCGGATCTGTAAAATCCTTTTCATTTCTGAATTTATACGCTGTGAAATAAATATCCCCGTCTATCGCCTTTACAGACAAAACAGCCCCGCAATCAGCGTTATATATATTCACCCTCTTTGATCCATCACAGGATATGCCATCCAACCTTGCCCCACCGAAAAACTCAACTTCACCATTATCGGAGTTAGCATCAACTACAAAACTTGATACATACACATAGCCATCATAATACATGAACATGTTGGCACCCTCAATATAGGCATTACAGTCCTCTGAATCGTGATTACAATTAGCCTTACTACACACCACGGCACTCTTATGGGTATCTGCATCAAGAAAATATATTTTATTGCCCTTCTTATAATACAGCCCGTCCTCACTGTAGCATTTTAAATAAGTTGCATATGCCGCCTTATCAGGAAATCTCCTCAACAATCGTGGAATTACATACACTCCGGTAGCAATAAGCAGTATTCCTAAAATTACACATGATATAATAATTATTTTTTTCCTCATAGCCCCATCCTTTCACCTTCTAAATATGCACTAAATACAATATATTGACTTTTAATAACACTGACCATGCCCAAGGCACAATGCACCTTGGGCATGGCAATTTATTTAGTTTTTATCTTTTAAATCTTAATATGTTACGCTGCAATATCCATATATCTTTGTCGGATTGCTTACAGATTTAGTTGCAAGCACGGATGCACTAGCTCCAACATCATATGCAGTATTGGATTTAAATCCGGAATTATTCTGAGAAACATAAGATTTAACTACACTGCATTTTGTACTCGCAGTGAATAAATTATACACAGTACCGCTGTCCTTCCACAGTTTCATGGTTCCTAACTCTGCACCAGTTCCTGATTTCCTAACGTAGTATGTATACCCTCCGGATGTGCTTTTTACATCAGTAGTTATAGTTGTTGCATTTACCGGCACTGCCTGAGCCCCCATTGCCATAGCTACAGCCAGTGTACATGTTATTATCTTTTTCTTAATTGAAAACATTGTTTTTCCTCCCTGTACATAATTATTTTTTCGATACTGAATACAGTATATTTTTTAAGATGTAATGCATTACATTTTGAGCTTACAACATTTTTCGAGTTCTATCAATCCTCTTGGCGTGAACAGCATAAAAATGGTCGTGAACTGCATTTTTATTGTATTTTTAGTGTTTAATTAAATTATGAGCCGTGATATAATTACCATAATGACATGTTTTAAAGGGATTTTATATAGTCAAGATTATATGTTTGGGAAGAAGTTTTTTAAAGTAGCATTTCACCGCACTATAATCAATACCAATTCTCATATGAGTTTTCTTGCATATTTCAGAGAAACATTTTTGCCATTACTTAATAATATTACTAAATTCAGCCTTCCATTTTATGGGTTTTTATGCTATGGAGGAGAACAATGAGCTTAAGGGTTGCAATACTTGAAGATAACAACAAAGATTTTGAAAATGCCTGCTTATTTATAAGTGAGTGGTCTCAGGAGCGGGGTATAAATACAACTATAATAAGGTTTACAGATGATCAGATATTAAAAACATTTACGGAAGATAAATTTGATATACTATTTGCTGATATAGATCTTGATCACACCGATACAGGTGCCGGTTTCATTATATGCAGGGAATTACGCGAGCTTGGATACCATAACAGTCTGGTGTTCCTGACAAATAACAGGGATTATGCCCTTAAGGGATATGAGGTCAGTGCTGCAGGCTACATCTTAAAGCCTCTTTCCCACGACAGCTTATCGGGTGTTATGAAGCGTGCGATAGATACCCAGCTCGGCAATTTCTACTACATAAACGACAGAAGTCATATTACACAGATTGCATTTGATGACATTGTATGCATAGAAAAGTCGGCACACCATATTCATATCTGTACCACTACAGGGCAGACCTACAACGAACGTACATCCCTGTCCGGTGTATTGGCCAAGCTTCCATCCCAATTCGTACAATGCCATAAGTCAAGTATAATCAACATCAGGCATGTTGAACACATACGGGGAAACAACGCATGTATGTCAAATGGCCGCAGCCTGCTTATAGGCAGATCATATCTTTCTTCGGTACGCAAGTGTATATCCGGAGCGAAAAAAAACCACCCTGCCTCCGCGTAGGAAACAAGGTGATCTTATAAGCTGTATTATATGTAGATTTATATGTTTTATTCACAAAACCTGTAGCATTAAATGCCGTCCCATAATTTCATATGGACATTACTGCTCAAACAGAAGCTGTTCATATGTTGGGAATGGCCATGCATCCTTAGGAAGCTCCTTCTCAAGTTCATCGGCAGGCTTTCTTACTGCATCGAAGGATCCGAACACCTCATCATGGTAGTACTTAGACCATGCAGGTATGTCATCCTCAAGGGCATGAGCACCGGCAACCTTATCTTCAAGAGCAACTGTAGCAGCCTTAAGTTCTGCAAGCTTCTCTGATATTGTCTTAAGCAATGATATCTGTACTGATGGTTCAATGCCAAGTGCCTTGATCTCGGCTGCACCCTTGGCAAGATCTGCCTGATATGACATTACTGCCGGAATGATCTCTTCATTTGCCATTTCTATCATTGTAAGTGCCTCAATGTTGATCTTCTTAGCATAATTCTCAAGCATTACCTCTGCTCTGGCTTCAAGCTCTGCCTTATTCATTACACCAAGTCTTTCAAATATTGATACGCTCTTCTCTGAGGCAAGATATGGAACAGCCTCAACCATACATGGTATGTTTGGAAGTCCTCTCTTAGCTGCTTCCTCTACCCACTCTTCTGAATATCCGTTACCATTGAAGATAACTTTCTGATGCGCTGTAAGTAATTCCTTGGTCTTTGCCTTTACTGCTGCCTCGAAGTCATCTGCCTTCTCAAGCTCATCGGCTATCTTCTCCAACTGATCTGCAACTATAGTATTAAGAACCATCATTGGAAATGCTATAGACTGGGTTGAACCAACCATTCTGAACTCGAACTTATTGCCTGTAAATGCAAATGGTGAAGTTCTGTTTCTATCTGTCGCATCCATTGTAAATGTAGGAAGTGTTCTTGTTCCTGATACATATTTCTTGCCCTTAGGAGATTCCTTAGCCTCGCCGCCATTTATGATCTGGTCAACTACCGCTTCAAGCTGCTCTCCAAGATATGCTGAAATAATTGCAGGTGGTGCTTCATTTGCACCGAGTCTGTGATCATTACCTGCTGATGAAGCTGACAGTCTCAAGAGCTCTGCATTCTCATCTACTGCGGCAATAACAGCAGCCAGGAATAACTGGAACTGGAGATTTTTCTCTGGCTCCTTACCAGGATCAATAAGGTTTTCACCCTCATCTGTTGAAATCGACCAGTTGTTGTGCTTACCTGAACCATTTACCCCTGCAAATGGCTTCTCATAAAGCACGCACTCAAGATCATGCTTATGAGCAACTTTTTTCATTGTCTCCATAACCAACTGGTTCTGGTCTGTAGCAATATTTGTTGTTGAGAAGATTGGTGCAAGCTCATGCTGTGCCGGAGCAACCTCGTTATGCTGTGTCTTTGCAAGGATACCGAACTTCCAGAGCTCTTCATTTAACTCTGTCATATAACCTGCGATCTTGTCCTTGATAGATGCAAAGTACTGATCGTCAAGCTCCTGTCCCTTTGGTGGCATTGCACCGAACAATGTACGTCCGCACAGCTTAAGGTCTGTTCTTCCTGCGAATTTCTCCTTATCTACAAGGAAGTATTCCTGCTCAGGTCCAACTGAAGCCGTTACTTTCTTAGCTGTAGTATTTCCAAATAATCTCAGTACACGGATTGCCTGATCACTTATGGCATCCATGGAACGGAGAAGTGGTGTCTTATAATCAAGTGACTCTCCTGTATATGATGTGAATGCAGCCGGGATACAAAGGATACATGTACCTTCTGCTGTTGTCTTGACAAATGCAGGTGATGTACAATCCCATGCTGTATATCCTCTTGCTGAACATGTTGCACGAAGACCGCCTGAAGGGAATGATGAAGCATCCGGCTCAGCCTTTATAAGCTCCTTTCCTGTGAACTGCAGGATAACACCGCCATCACCGACAGTACTTACAAATGAGTCATGCTTCTCTGCTGTTGTCTCTGTAAGTGGCTGGAACCAATGTGTGTAGTGAGTAGCACCAAGCTCCATTGCCCACTCCTTCATTGCTGCTGCAACTGAATCTGCAATAGATGTATCAAGGGGAGCACCCTTATCTATAGTTTCCTTAAGAGATTTATATACTGCCTTTGGAAGACGCTCTCTCATTACCTGATCTGAAAATACATGGGAGCCAAACACGGCTGAAATCTTGTTCATCATACACTTTACTTCCTTTCTGTTGAAACATCCTAATACTACTTATAAATAACAAAAAAGGTGTCCTCAACTAATGAGAACACCTTTGTTCAAGTTCGTTATTTATTCGATAGCAGTAGGATACTCCTGTATGTCAAAAAAATCAAGACCTAATTTTAATTCTTAATAAAATTAAGTGGATTGTTGGGTGGTGTTTTGTTTTTTAAGGTATATAAATAACGCTTCACAGTATATCAATCTACTATGAAGCCTCTTTCTTTGAAATTTCTATTTAGAATTTATAATCCAGCTCTTCTTCCGGCTGCACAGGAATGATCAACATTCGTATAACAATGCATACAGCAACGATACTTGTAGAATTGAATACCGGATTTACTGCTTTTATACCACAAGCTGCCTGCAAAACATCCTCAAGAATCTGCCATACCGGGAATAACAAAAACATAATTGTAACCCAGTTGATCACTGCCACTCTCACCTCAGAATACTTCGCCACACTTTTACCGGATAGAAATAAGCACCGAATAACAAATTAAAATTGCATATACAAAATGAGATTCCACTTATTTAATAGCTCTACTCATATGATAAATTCTCTATTAATTTCGGCATTATTTTTCTTTATATAGTAAAATACATCTACTAAACAAACCAACGTGTGAAATGACACACTAAATTAAAGCACGTCCTCATTTAGAAAACCGTGCCAATAACATAAGGAGACAAATCATGAACAATTTAGAAACACTGATCAAACATTATCTGGAATATTGCAATACACAGAAACGCCTGGATTCCAAAACTTTAAAGGCATATAATATCGACCTACGGCAATTCTCGAAATTTGTAGGTGTCTGTGACATCACAAACATTTCGTCAGAAATGTTGGAAGATTATATCGGTGCTCTACATAATTCTTACAAACCTAAGACAGTGAAAAGAAAAATTGCGTCATTAAAATCATTCTTCCATCACCTTGAATACAAAGAAATGATTAACAGAAATCCATTCAACCGGATACAAATACGTTTTCGCGAACCTGTAATATTGCCTAAAACTATTCCTCTTCATACTGTAGAAAAGTTTTTAACAACAATTTACAGACAGCGTGATATTGCCAAAACTGAATATCAGAGGAAGAACTCCCTAAGAGACGCTGCAGTCATTGAACTGTTATTTGCAACCGGCATGAGAATTTCTGAATTATGTGCCCTGAAAAGCAGTGACATAAATCTTTACGACGGAAGCATCCTCATATACGGCAAAGGATCAAAAGAACGTAAAATCCAGATCGGCACTGTGTCTGTTATCAACATATTGAAAGAATACAGTACCTCCTTCCGTGATGAAATTAATAACTGCAATCATTTTTTTGCAAATCAATCCGGCAATCCGCTCTCCGATCAGGCTGTACGAAGAATGATAAACAAATATGCCAAGCTTGTATCCATTGATCTTCATATAACGCCCCACATGTTCCGGCATACATTTGCTACCAGCTTACTTGAAGCAGACGTGGATATCCGTTATATTCAGGAAATGCTTGGTCACAGTTCTATCAACATAACTGAAATATATACACATGTGGCGTTGGCGAAACAAAAAAGCATTTTGTCCACAAAACATCCAAGGAATAATTTTAATATTTAGGGAGTCAAAGCACATCAATCCGTGATGTGCTTTTTTTATTATCACATACCCAAAACAATCCATTTTATCTATATAATCATCCCCATCTCCATCTATATTTTTTATAGATAATAGTTGATTATCTATATTTTTTATTACGTAATTACTAGGAGGAAATATATGAACACATTACTGAACGAATATATAAAATTGTATGAAGAAATGAAATATAATACTCAAAATTGCATTCCATTATGTGCAGCCGAAACATACATTTCAGAATTTGTAAAGCAACCTTTAAATTCTGAGTTTGAAGGGAAATACTATTTTTTTGAGAATAACAAAATTTCAGAATTAAAATCTCTTGTAAGTATTGCATGCAATCAGTTATTTCGTTCAAAATATGCCAATGCTGAAAGTTTAAGTGGAATCAACTGTTTCACAGTCTGCGTTATGTCTATATTGACATCTGGTGAAAAAGTTTTACTGTCTACACCAGAACAAGGCGGACATGCATCTATGCCCATAATACTGGATTCTTTGAATATTTCATACGATTCAATTCCATTTGATTTTGAAAAATATCAGATTGACTATGATAATTTAAATAAAATGTGCTCAACAGGTGATTATTCATTTATTATTTTTTGCCAATCTGATTTGATTACTGTACCAGACCTAAGCAGAATACATACGCCGACCAATATGGGAATAATTTATGATGCTACTCAAACCCTTGGACTGATTTGCGGGGGCTGTATCGATAATCCATTAGACTATCCTAATGTTATTTTGTTGGGAGGGACTCATAAAACATTACCTGCGGCAGCCTGTGGATTGATTATGACAAATAACGATTTATATATCGAAAAATTAAGTTCGAATGTTACACCAAATTATCTTCGCGATATTCAGCCAAATCATATAGCTAGTTTATTACTTTCACTAATTGAACAAATAGAATATGGCCATACATATCAAAATTTAATAGTATCTACTGCCAATAGATTAGGCAGGGAATTAGAAAAAAAAGGCTTTAATGTTGCTAAAATAAATAAAAATAGCTACACAATGACACATCAAATATTTTTATTGATGTCAAAAGATGAAGCCGATCTTTTTTATAGCCATGCATTGAGCTATAATGTGTCATTAAACCAAAAACATAAAAGATTATTTCATGATGATGGTATAAGGCTTGGCACTCAACAAATCGCTCGTTTTGCCTGGGAGGAATGCGATATAGTTAATCTTGCACAATTACTATTTTTTATTAAGAATAATAGACCTCAAAAGGATATAATGGATCTTAGAAAGTCTCTTATTAATAAAAAAATGCCTCATTTTACATATAATGAAATTATTATAGAATAGTCATTATTCTATGCTCGAAGCAATTTACTATTTGTTCCTTATCTGGGTCATTTAGCTCAATAGAGTTTAGTCTATGAACAAGTAACATGCCATAATTATTTTTACCTTTACATAAATCGCATATTTCATCTTTTGACAAAAAGTTATCTCCTTTAAATATTCTTATTTTTTGTATTTTTGCCAAGTAATATTTCATGATGTTAACTTGAATTTTTATATTGTCATCATCCGTTATTAATGTACAGCTATTATAGTCTAAAAGAGCTAATTTGTACTTTTTAAAAAGCCTATTTATTTCTGCACGGATAAAATATGCATTGGCCAATAATCTATTATTCTCTGCCTTGTATCCCTCTATAACATCGTTTATAGGTTTTATCAAATCATTTATGTCGTTGTAAGAATTTTTATAATATAAATATATAGCTTCATTACGCATGATTTTTAAAACATTCCAATCATCTTTTTGTAACAAACTAGTTTGACACATTTTAAAATTATTCAAAAAAGTTTCTAAACTACTCAAATTGGAGTATGGTACTGATAAATCATCAACAAAATATTTAGCAACTAAAATTCCTAGTGAATCGGTCAATCCACATATGTTAAACTCTTGAATTTTTTGCAATATCAAAAGAGCCTCATTACATTTCCATAGATGCTTATTGTAATGTGCTTCTAATATTTCTATTTTGTTATTTTGGTTATAACTTATTAGCCCTCTATTTTTTAGTACATAAAGCAAACTCAAGGCATTTTGATAATTGTTTAACAGATGTTCACAATCTGACTTCATAATATAATATTTAAAAAACAAATCATTATTGTTCGAAAGAGCTATTCTGTATGTTTCTGCAAAATTATCTAATTTCTTTTTTGCAATGGAATAGTCCCCTTTATATAAATCGAGCTGAATGCTATTTAATTCTTTGTCATATGTAGTCTGCAGATTGCTTGCGAGTTGTTTTATCCATTTTACATACTCTTGACGTTCTAAAATAAAATGAATTTTACCAATATTACCAAATGTAAGCTGGTACAATATTGCAATTTCTTTTTCATTTAGGGTTTCAATATTACTATAATTATGTTTTATATTTTCCTGTAATATTGGTATATTGTCAGAAGCAAAATCAGATATTTGATAAACAATCCCCTTTGTCTCAATACAACTAGTCGGAATAAATATCAAAGAAAAACCATATATATTTTGTTTTGATAAAATAGCATCAATTTTTTTAACGTGATCTGCAACGATCAACGTTTTTTTGTTTATAATATTATTTTCGAAAAACAAGTTCAAATCTAATTCTGTCATTTCCTGAAGATCAACATAATATACCTTTTTTATGTAACTTTTTGATAAAACATATTTTTTAAATTCAATATCTTTTGGGTGTCTGATATAATCAATCAATTTAAATGCCAACCAACTTTTACCACATTTATGTTCTTTTCCAATCAATTGTATAATTTTATATTCATTAATTAGATTTATTAATTCCTGTAAGTCTTTTTGTCTATCTGTAAATGTATTTTCAGACAATCTATTAATAAAAGTATTTTTTTCTTTATTTCTTTCATGCATTATAGGTAAAACTGAATATACATATGGAATAATTAGCAACAGCACTCCGAATATAATCATCAATATGTTGCTACTTTTACGTGTAGTGTAAATATATATTATAACAAGAATAACCCCAAAAAATATTGGCAAAAAAATTCGTATATTTTGTGATTTGTTTTTTTTCATCATATTGTAATCCTCAAGTATAATGCAATGATTATTTTAGTGATAATCAACTATTATCACTAATTTTTTAAGTAAAATAAGTTTGTATCATATTTCGTTCTTTCTTAAATCAATGCTAATAGCTATGCTGTATAACACTATTGTTAAAAATATAAAGATGCCAAATATCATCGTCTTTTTTTAACCAGTTCTTAGGAATGTATAATCTTCATCATTATATATGATCAATTAACTATAAAGTCACTGCAATTACACATTCCCTATCTATATCACTTCATAATATCTTCTCTTAAATCCCCTTTCAAATTACTAATTTCATCAGACACCCCTAAATATGTCAATTCACCATCGACATAAATTTCGTAATTCCTCTCCTTATCTAACTGTCCATTTAAAAACACACCAACAATCTTCACAAGCTTCCCACTATCATCATATGAATACTCGGTTCCGAAGCCTTCTTTTTCTCCATCAACAAAGCATCCTTCATATATCAAATCTTCAGATTCATTATAAAGCTTTCCTAATCCATTTCTATTACCATCATAAAACGCTCCCTCATACACTAGATACGTCTTTTCATTTTTTTCAACATAATATGAATATTCTTTGCCTTCACCCGAATATTTTCCTTGGCGAAATTCTCCTTTATATAGCAAATTTCCATCATTATCAAATAATCTACCATCACCATTTGCTTCGCCTTTTTTTTCTTCGCCAAAATAATATTTATCGGAATTGCATGCAGAATCTACCCTATTATATAAATTGCTATTATACAATATAAATGTTCCGATTAATAACGCACTCATGACAATGCAAAACATTACTTTCCTTTTTCTCGCACTAATAATTGCCACAAGCAGGTCTGCCAAACATGAAAACAAAGTAACATATCCTGTTAAGATTTTTGATAATATATAACTAATCTTAAAGCCCAGAAAAAAACTCATATTGTTTCCTCCTCGTATAATATCTTATTAAAACGCTTCTACACTTCTGAGAAATACATCATACTATGCACGCTCATGTTTACGCTTCAATTCTCAATATAATATCAACATCTGCATTTTTTATCCAATCCCACAAGTTATCTATCTTTATGCTCCTCTTCTTTCTCCTCATAATACTTTCTGAGATTATCCGGAAGTGCTACTTCACCCCACCTGGTTTTACACGCACTTCCAGTCAAAAATACATCTGTAATATCCTCTAGTACATTTGCAACCATTCCCGATATCATTTTTTTACCTTCAGCATTTTTCATCATTTTTATTTCCTCCATTCCTGCTTATAAGTATTGCCACTACCACATCCATAAATTGCAGTAAGACAACTCTTCCTATGTAATCCCTGTATCCGGTCATACACACATACATCAGGATAACCAATATCACACCACATACTGCTCTGACTTTTATCCGCTTTACTCTCTCTTTTCCAAGCTTCGGTCTCTGTACAGACGCCAACGGTGCATACAATACACATATGAACATGTATATAACCAAAAGAATCAACGTCAGGACACATGGTATCGAAATAAAGCCGGCAAACACAGAAACACCATAAAACAAGATGGTGACAATACCGCAACCTAAAGATGTATTCATATGAGTTCCACCTGTCCATGTTCTGAGTATAGTTAGCGTCACTATGCAAACCGATACTTCAAGCATCTTCCCTATCAACCCAAACAATAGAAAAATCACAAAATAAGACTTAATTTCTTCAATAACATTTTCTATTGCATATACCACCTTGGAACTTCTTATCTGATCCTCTTCACAGGTATCACCAATCAATCCTTTTGATAAAATGATACTGATTTCATGTGTATAGTTACTCATATACCTATAATTCCTTCCGCTGAAGATAATCTAACATTTTACGACAAAAATCCCTATACTTTTTCATCAATTTGTCGTGAACGAAGATTCTGAGGTAGTGAACAAAGATTTTCAGGCTTGTAAGCAAAGATTTTCGGACTATTATTGACATTAAGTAACCTAAAAATTATAATGTAATTTAGCATTAAATAAAAAGGAGTTTTATATAAAACATGTCTCTTTCAGTTATAGAATATTGTTGTTTTATCCTTGATACACTTTTTGAAGTCCTGTGTTTGTGCAGAATTTTTTCCATGAAAATATGGAGCACTAATCATCCTCTGCCAGTTATTCTCACATACATGGGATTAAGTACATTTTTTTCATATATATTTCCGGACTCAATAACAACACTCTTGTTATTTCCAATGAGCTATCTGGCATATATAATAATGTATAAAAAAGGGTATCTTGAGACCCTGATAGGCTATTTCCTTGCATATGTGTACATAATCATAATACAGGATCTGTTTATGATGGTATTCAGCAGGTTTAATATTGAAAGTCCTAAGCTTCAAGCTGTAATAGGTGAGACCGGTTCAATTTCTATCGGTCTCATACTGCTGCTTTTTGTTCCTGTGCATAAAATATATACCGCCATTATGAAGAGCAATCTTTATATTAAATGTACTTTGATAGATCTCGCTCTTATGCTTTTAATGGAGATCCTTATAACAAAATTCACCAGTATCGATGCAACTGTTATGATACCATTGCTCATATCATTTGCTATAATAGTGTTTATTTCCGACTATCTCATCATAGAACAGCAGAAAACCATAACGAAGCAACAGGAAAGTCTTGAGAGCTACCACACCTATGAGCCTATGATGGACAATCTTATAAAGGATATACGCCGTAGACAGCACGATTATGCAAATGAGCTTAATGCCATTCAGATGATAGCCTGTTCATATGATGATTACGCTTCCCTCTCGAAAGCTCTTAATGAGCATATAGATGCAGCTGCCAGAGATTTCCGACAGACAGATCTGATCAAATTAAACATGAAGGTTTTATCGGGCTTTCTATACAGCAAGCTTGAGACTGCCAGAAAAGCTGATAAAGATATCGACTTTACAATTAAGAACTTTGATCTGTCCAGCAATATGCCTGAATATGAACTTATAAAGGTTGTGGGTATTTTAACAGATAATGCATTGGAGGCGGTTGAGCCTCATGACTGTATAAAGATCGAAATAGACAGTGATAATAATCGTATAATATTTACCACTATAAATAAGGGGCCTAAGCTCACACCGGAGCTTAGGGCGAATATGGTAAAAGTCGGCTATACCACCAAAACCGTTACCAACTCTATGACTTCAAAGAGAGGTACAGGTCTTGCAAATGCAAAACAACTTCTTGACAGTTATAATGGTGAGTTGTACATTGAGAATCCCCCTGCATCCGGGGATACTCTTATTAAATTTGAGTTTATAGTCTAAGGAGAGACCGTTATGAACGCACTTATTGTTGATGATGATATGAATCAGCTTAATGGAATTGTTTCAATAGTGAAGAAATCTTTTAAGGGCACAGTATGTCTTACTGCATCAACCTACGATGAAGCCGTTGAATTACTCACCGGCGATACAGCCATAGATATTATACTCCTTGACATTGAGCTTAATTCCTCCAACAATCTTACCGGTGTTGATCTTGGCAGTTATATCCGTACGCTTCCGCAGTTTGAAAATACACCTATATTATTCTTAACAGGCTATGCTGCAGAGGCAGCCCATGCTATCCACGCTACCAACTGCTTCGACTTTCTCGTTAAGCCTTTTAAGCCGGCAGAGCTTACAGCTTCTATCCAGAAGCTTATAGACAAAAAAATTATTTCCGAGAAGCCTATACCTTTTCGTAACCTGGCAGGAGTACATTTCAGAGTGCTTCCGTCTGAGATAATATACATGAGCTGTACCAATCATAATACACAAGTATATACCCTTTCAGGAACTTTCACTGCTCATATTTCCCTGGCAGCTATTATGCGAAAGCTCCCAGACTACTTTATAAGATGTCATAAGAGTTATGTAGTAAACAAATACTTTATTGCAAACTATGACAAGACAACCAAGTATGTTGCAGTAAAGACACCAAACAAACCAACGTCAATCCCTATAGGTCAGGCATATTACAAATCCTTCGTAAGCCAGTTAAAGGATTAATGCCCTGCTACTCTTCCGTTGCTCTTCTGCACATGCCTATAAGCATAGCTGTCATAAGGAACATGTACGGGGTGGTTATACACTGGTTTACGTTGAATATTGCCTGAACTCCGTAGGATATCACGGCAAGGAGAAGTCCCAATATATATGGTGACTTCTTTATTTTTTTTACTCCGGTTATGACAGCGGTGCCAACCACACCGACATAAGAAAGCATACCAAGCAACCCCTGTGTCACAAGATACTGCAGGTACTCATTATGGGCATTGTCATATACTGTTCCGGTGACCTGAAGCATTTCGTCATAAAACCGATCATCCATAAGTGAACGGATGGACTCATTACCATGTCCGAATATCTTCTGTACAAACGGAAGCTCACCGTATAATCCTGTTACGCGTCTCCATATATATCCTCTGTAGGATCCCCATTTATCATTAAAATCAAACATGGCGAGATTATTTTTTCTTCCGTATATGATAACAGCAATTCCTGATATAAGGACAACCGCCAGTGCAATGATAAGCTTTATGCCGGTTCCGTTCTTCTGCTTATTTATGTAAACTTCGCTTTTATTTTCATTTATGTAAATTTCAGTTTTGTTTCTATTTATGTAAACCTGAATAATAAGTCGTATGAACAATACCACTGCAAATATGATCACAAGCAATGCCGGATGCTCTGCCAGCCTGTTAAAGCCTGTTATCTTTGCCCCATTAGTACCCACTAGCATTCTAAGTAACACCATACCTAGATACCCGCCTGAGCCAAGCATCACAAGCTCAAATAACCGGTCCACTCTCTCCATATACACAGTTGCAAATAATACTGCTATTATAGTCGCTCCCACACCGGCGAACACCACGTCAGCATTTGCAGGGATAAATGCCATGAAACCTGCAAATACTCCAATGCCGTATACTATCCTCTTTATGTTACTTTTCTCTGTAACATAAAGTCCCATAAACAACGGCAATGCTATACATATAAAGCTTCCGAATATATCAATATTGCCAAATGTGGACACATATATATTCCTCTGCTTCCTGTTTATACCATCAAGAAGCTTAAAGGGATCAAATCCAATATTCTGAAGTATTGCAATAATAAATGTGACAGAGGAAACCAGGACAAATACCATACTTATAAGAGACCACATCTTCTCCATATTGCTCACTCTGGCAGACACAATAATATACATTATAAATATAAGTATCATAAATGCCAGACCACAGTATCTTCCCTGTGCTCCGGTAAATGCATTTTTCTTATCCTCCGCCATTATGAATGACATTACCCCCGAAATAAAGAACAGTACCATACAAATGTCAGTTCCATACACGCCATCACATATTACCGCCTTAAGCTTATCCATTGTGCCGACCTTGGCATTTCCACCTGCATGTCTTCCTTTCATGTCTCCGGCATTTATACCGGTAAGTACTATCACAAGTCCCATTGCCCATATTACGGCAAATAATATCACGCCCACCTTAAATACGGTGTATTTTGTATATGTAATATCAAAGTAATGATCATGAAGAGCCAGTGGATATATGACCAGCATATACAACAAAAAGGCTGACGTAATACCGGTCATTAAACGACCGGAACCACTGTCAACCTTTATTGTTTTATTTACCGAATAGTGTTTGTTTTTATCTTGGCTATTTCTTTTATTCAAATCACTTTTTCTCTCTACAGCCTTCATATATAGCAATCACTCCGCAGCTTCTATTAATCTTGACTTTTGATATTATACCACCGGCATATAATATTGGCTACAGTAATGGAGATAATAATTTCAGAACTGCATCCACCAACATTCTTGACCGTCTCCTGTTGCACCAGCTTACATCTATCTCATCACATTCATCAAAGGTTTGAAGAAAATCTCTTTTGATGTCAGCGATAACATTACTCATATATATAAGTACTCCACACTCAAAGTGATGGTAGAAGCTTCGGTTATCCATATTTATACTGCCGACTGAAGCGAGACTGTCATCACAAAGTATGACCTTGGAATGTATAAATCCCGGCTTATATTGATATATCCTTACACCTGCCTCCACAAGCTCCTTATAGCTTGACTGAGTCATCCTGTATATAAACTTCTTATCCGGTATTCCCGGGGTAACTATCCTTACATCTATCCCACGCTTAGCTGCAAGCTTTATAGCCATCATCAATTCACTTCCCGTAATGAAGTAAGGGGTAAATACATAGATGTAATTTCTTGCGTCATTTATCATCTGCAGATATATGCTCTCCCCTGCATGCTCTACACTTAAGGGATTTGAATAATATGGCTGAAGATAACCTATATGCGGGTGCTCCTTTATCTCAGGGATAAAGCGTTTGTAGCTTGCCTCTGTAAATCTTGAGGTATTCCACATCTGAAGGAACATTATGGTAAATCTGAAGGCTGCTCCGCCCTCCATCCTTATACCGCTATCCTTCCATGTGCCAAAGGGATGCGTGATATTGGCATATTCATCCGAAAGGTTAAAGCCTCCGGTATAGGCAATATTTCCATCTATTACCGCTATCTTTCTATGATCCCTGTTGTTCAGTATGGTAGCCATAAATGGGAAGATCTGGTTAAAACAGATACACTTTATTCCCATCTTCTCCAGCTCTTTCCAGTAATTCTTGTTTACATAAAACACAGAACCCACATCATCATATATGACTCTGACTTCTACACCCTCAGCAACCTTCTTCACCAGGACTTCAAGGATATCATCCCATACCTTACCATGATTTATTATGAAGAACTCCAGGAAAATGTATTTTTTTGCGTGCTCCAGATCATGAATCAAATCAGGAAATACCTTATCCCCCATGGAGTAATACTTCTCAACTCCACCCTTATATACAGGTGCCTTGGAGTATTTCTCGGTATATTTCATGAGCCTGTAGGGCGGATCATCCACAAGGATCTCTGCACTGTTGGAGTCAACCCCGTAGAGATCCTCGTAAACCTCCTGCTCTTTTATACGAAGAAGATTTTTCTTAAGCTTTCTTGGAATCACCACATGTCCATACAGTATATAGAGAAGTCCACCAAACAGCGGGAACATCATAATAGGAACTATCCACGCCAGCTTAATAGATGGATTCATATCCCTGGATATAATATAAGCTCCCACAACAATACTTAATATGGTAAGTCCTATATTTATATACACACTATATGATTTTAAGATTATAAGCTGAACAATGAAAAACACTATCTGGATCACCACCAGCAATGCGGTCATGACCATCCTGCTGAACAGCAAATTAAAAAACTTCTTCATACCCTATACCTGTTTATTCCTGTTTCCTCTATTATTATATGTGTTCTTAATCCTTTGTTTCTTTTTCCCTTATGATATTGAGACCACCTGGTACTCCAGCTCTTCTACTGTCTTCTTTAAGATACTGTCATCAATATCGCTGTTAAGAGTTACTACTGCTGTCTTCTTCTCGTGATCTGCAACAGCACTGTCAACCTGTGGCAATGCCTCAAGTGCTTTTTTAACTGCTGCCTCACAGTGCTTACACATCATACCGTTTATATTCATTGTCTTTGTCATTTTTTCATTCTCCTTATTTACATTATTTTCTATAGCAGTATTCTCTGCTTTATATGGATTAACCGAATTTTTATTATTTATATCTGTATCCTCTGTGCTTCCATTTTTTTCCACATTATGATACTTCATAAATATAACATTTTCAACCACCGAAATACCATTAACTTTTTCTAAAGTTTTATTTTCCTTCTGCTGTCTGTTTCTGCCATCCAGCTTCACAAGGTTGAGTCTCAGGGCATTCATAACCACACATACCGATGACAGACTCATGGCAAATGCTCCAAACATAGGGTTTAATGTAAGGCCCCATATAGGATAATAAACACCGGCAGCAATAGGTATTCCTATAACATTGTAGATAAATGCCCAGAAAAGGTTTTCCTTGATATTTCTTATGGTACCATGGGATAACCTTATGGCTCTTGCCACTGAGTTAAGTCCCTTCTGCATAAGTACCACATCTGCTGCGTCTATGGCAATATCGGTTCCTGCTCCTATGGCTATACCTATATCTGCTCTGGTCAGGGCAGGGGCGTCATTTATTCCGTCTCCAACCATTATAACCTTACCGGACTTCATGAGCTCTCTTATCTTCTCTTCCTTTCCTTCAGGGAGAACCCCGGCTATAACCTCATCTACACCTACCTGTCTGCCTATGGCATTTGCAGTTTTCTCGTTATCACCTGTCAGCATGATCACCTTAAAGTTCATTTCCTTAAGCTCTCTTATGGTTTCCACGCTGTCTTCCTTAACTACATCGGCGACTGCGATAATACCAAGGAGTTGCCACTTTCCTGTTTCATCAGTTCTTGCGAAGAACAATGGAGTCTTTCCCTCATCAGCAAATAAATCCGACTGTCTTTCTGCCTCTTCTGATATTATGCCATTATGGTTTACATAATTATAGTTTCCGGCTATATACCTGTTTCCGCTTATGGTTCCGCGTATACCCTTACCCGGTACATTTTCAAAATCTGTAATACTAAGAAGCCTCACATTATCTCTCATGCAACGTTCATTTACAGCCTTTGCAATAGGATGTTCGCTGTACTGCTCCAATGTATAGGCAGCCTGCAGCAGCTCCTGAAGCTCTACTCCCGGTGCACAGGCAATATCTGTAACTACCGGAGTACCATTTGTAATTGTACCGGTCTTATCAAGAACTATAGTGTTACATCTTCCTGTTGCCTCCAGGGCAGCGGCGGTCTTAAACAGTATACCATTTCTTGCTCCTACACCATTTCCAACCATTATGGCTACAGGTGTCGCAAGACCAAGGGCACATGGGCAGCTTATTACAAGAACGGATATTCCTCGTGAAAGTACAAATGCTGTGTCCTTTCCTGCTATTATCCACACTATTATTGTGATAAGTGCCAGCGCAATCACTGTAGGGACAAATACCCCCGATACCTTATCGGCGATCTTGGCTATCGGTGCCTTTCCCGATGCTGCGTCTCCCACCATGGCGATTATCTGGGAAAGGGTGGTATCCTCTCCAACTCTTGTAGCGCGGCACTTAAGGAAGCCTGACATATTAATGGTAGCTGCGCTGACCTTGCTGTCCGGCTCCTTATCAACAGGGATACTTTCTCCGGACAGTGCTGATTCATCCACTGCACTGTTTCCTTCTATTACCTGTCCGTCAACCGGTATGCTTTCTCCGGGTCTTACTACGAATATATCGCCCACCGCCACTTCATCGGCTGCGATCTTCTTCTCTTCTCCGTCACGGATAACATTTGCAGTCTTAGGTGCCAGCTCCATAAGTCCTTTTATGGCGTTGGTGGTCTTACCCTTGGAGTATGCCTCAAGTGTCTTTCCTATGGTGATAAGTGTCACGATCATGGCTGCTGACTCAAAGTACAGGTTGTGCATATAATGCATTACCATGTCCATGTCACCCTTAAGTGAGGCGTCTGTCATAGCCATAAGCTCCACGAAGCTGTATATAAATGATACGCCCGAGCCCATAGCTACCAGTGTATCCATGTTAGGTGCCAGATTCACGGCTGCCTTAAAGCCACTTATGAAGAACTTCTGGTTTATGACCATGATGATACCCGCTATAAGCATTTCAACCAATCCCATGGCAATATGATTGCCATCAAAAAATAACGGCAGAGGCCAATCCCACATTACATGTCCCATAGACACATACATAAGAGGTATCAGAAGGATCACTGAGGATATGAGCCTCTTCCACATCTTTTTTGTTTCCTTATCTACTGAGTCCGTGGCTCCGACTGTGGCGGATGTGCTGTTTTTTCCTGAGACGGCTGCTCCGTTACCACCACCACCTGCGGCAGACTTACGTCTCGCCGCCAGAGATGCACCATATCCTGCCTTCTCTACAGCCTTTATTATGCTTTCACTTGTGGCAGTTCCCTCTACATTCATTGAATTGGTCAGAAGATTAACCTGACACACTTCAACTCCGGGAACCTTGCTTACAGCTCTCTCTACCCTGCTGCTACAGGCACTGCAGGACATGCCTGTTACATTATATTTATCCATAGTTATGTCAACTCCTCTCACATTTTATAATCATCAAAGCATGTTTCATCAAATTCTGATTATCCCATTGCAATTTTCATAGTCCGGTCATTCTGTATTTGTTTTATTAAGAGGCTACAATCTTTGCAGACATTATCTATGACAAGCCCTACTTCATAAGCTTCTGGATAGTCTTAAGGAGATCCTCCAGGGAGTCATCACGCCCTTCCCTTATGTCTGTCGCCACACAGGTCCTCATATGTCTGGCTAAAAGTTCCTTATTGAAGCTGTTAAGGGCTGCGCTAATGGCAGATACCTGAACCAGAATATCTGTACAATATGCATCACTCTCCAGCATATTCTTAACACCTCTTATCTGACCTTCGATCCTGTTAAGCCTGTTTATAAGCTTCTTCTTCTCATCATCACTGCGCTCCCTGACTCTGCTCTCAACGTCTGATACAAGACCACAGCAGCATTTATTTTCTTCTTTCTTATCCATTTAATATCTGCCTTTCTCTTTATAATTATTCCTTATGACTGCTCTTTAATTTTACGGTCATAATATACCCCCATAGGGTATATTTGTCAATAACCTCTCTTGATAAAATTTTATCAATCGGCCCGATGAACATTGACCGTCATATCCTCAGATACAACTCATCCTTGTATCTGCCTATGCTCTGCAGACATGTATTTTTCTTTAATCGGCTATATTCACAGCCTCCGTATCTTCCTCTGTCTGATACAGGCTTGGGGTATCGTGCCTGTCAACGTCATAGCTTTGATAACCACCATTATCTAACTCTCCCACCACATCCACAAGACTGCCATCAATGGCATTTATGAGTATAAGCTGCTGAGGATACTGGATCGCTGCAGCTGCCTCTTCTGCAGATTCTACCATAGCTGTTTCTACATCTCCATCTGCATTGCCTGTTGATATGAACGCCCACACAGGTATAAGTTTCAGCTGCCCTTCTGTGTCCGCATCCTTAACTCTGTAATATGTAAGCTTTACCCTGTCAAATACTATATCCATGTAAGATGTTTTATTGTTCTTATAAAATTCCGGTATCTTCTCCTGTGCACTCTTTAAGATATCATCCCAGCTGAGAAGCTCCACATTATTATCCTGGCTGACTGTATTAAGTGAGTAGCTTATTCCTGCCTGGAATACCTTGCCATCATATATTCGCAGCATAAGGGTCTGTTCATTGCTGGTATATATTACATCATACGAGTTGATATAATCCAGATTAAATATCTCCGGGCTGTACACCGGCACATTGTCCACTGCCTTCACAAATGTTACTGTCCAGCCATCGCATTCCTCCACCTTAGTGTTGCCGGCATAATCCAGATAATCCCATATCAGTGGTGAGCATGACTTGAGTGCTATATCCTTATATCCAAGCTCTGCCAGATAAGACGCTGCAAATGACACTGCTTCGTCGCTGCTCATATCACTCTGGTTCTCGAGGTCAGCATTGTTATAATCATCTTCATAGCATGAAACACTGTAATAATCATCAAGCGGTCTTATGTCCTTCAGGCTGACATTGGGATATGGTGACAGACTGAAGCTTGCGGTCTCACCTGACTCATCTCTATATATTGCTATTTCATACATCTGATCTCCGATATAGCCTACATAATCTCTACCATCATACACGTCTCCTGCCGGATCTCTGTTATCTGTGGCTTTATTCAGATCACTCTTAAGAGAATCTACCGTATCACTTATCCACTGGGTATTCTCTGTATCTCCGGCAGCATTTGCATCCTCAAGCATAGTCTGATACATATCCAGTTCTTTCTGCACGTCCTCTCTGACCGGCTTCTCATAGTCATACTTGTATATGCCCTTACTCTTATCAAGTATGCTCTCGATCAGCTTCTTCTTAAATTCATCATCATATGTAACTGACTCACAATATGCAACTGATATAGTGGATACATCCGGTATATCTATCTTATCCGCATCTATCCTGATACTGGACAGCCCAGAATCTCCCACAGGTATGTCTCCGGTATATGATTCCGGAGCCTTGACCTTAGCTCTTAATTCTCCACTGTCACTGGTGCTGCCATTTTCGGCTGTTCCCTTCTCATCATCCACGTTGTAATCAACCTTTTTCTTACCACAGCCTGTTGCTGCACCGGCAAGCATCATTACCCCGATCATAGAAAGAGCAAGTGCTCTTCTTATATAGCTTTTTCTCATTCAGGTACCTCCCATATTATCATATTGAACTCCAGCCATGCAAAATTTGCCTTCATAGGTATTGCCCCCTCCCATTATGGGTAACGCCCCCTCGTTTACA
>ERZ859732.254-NODE-254-length-22538-cov-2.393364_pt1 | contig 22538 bp, 19 predicted proteins | sample MGYA00510123_ERZ859732 | MGnify/ENA primary metagenome ERZ859732 (study PRJEB30046, sample SAMN00715133) | human gut metagenome | study: EMG produced TPA metagenomics assembly of the A metagenome-wide association study of gut microbiota in type 2...
ATGGGGGTGATATTACCCTTTCCCAGCGGGGAAAGGGCGCCGGCCTCCACCAGCTGCCGTTTCCTGTTGTAATCAGACAGCTTGTTTTCATACACTGCCTGTGACGATGCCAGCACCGCCTTCTGCTGATCGATCTGGCGATGGGTTTCCACCTCGTCAGTATCCGCTTTCTGGTAAGCCACATCAATGCTTCCTGCCATGGAGCTGATCTGTGCATCCAGCTGGGCAATCTGGGAACGAAGTTTTTTAATATCCAGGTCCGTATCCGTTGGGTCCATCACCATGAGCACATCCCCCTTCTTCACCCGGTCTCCTTCCTTCACGTTTTCCTTCAGCAGGCGGCCGCTGACAGAATCGAAGGACACCTTGATCTGCTCGGCAGTCACAATGCCGTCCCGCTTTTCCTTGGCCATTGCTACGGCATCATTTCCCTTGAAGAGGAGCACCAGCCCGCACACCGCTATAAGCCCCAGAAAAAACAATCCAATTTTCACCGGTTTACTATGCATATTCATGTCCTTACCTCCAAGCCTGTTTAGTTAGCCGACTGACTATATAGGGCTGAAAATACCGGTCACTTTCTATCGGAAAATGACCGGAAAATCAGAGTGATTTCCATTATTCATCCACGATTTTATGGAGAAGCCGCACCAGCTCCTTCTTTTCCCCTTCATCCAGCTTGCCGATGAGGCGGGAAATCCGTACATAATGGTCCGGCAGGATACTGTCCATTTCCTCCCGGCCCTTGTCGGTAAGATACACCAGCCGGGCTCTTCCATCGTCTGCATTCACCGATTTTTTCACCAGCCCGTCCCGCTCCATGCGGGCCAGCATGACGGAAATGGTGGCCTTCGTCACTCCTGCCATAACGGCCAGCTTCGACGGTGCCAGCCCTTCTCTGTGCTGGTGAAGGATAATCATGACGCAGAGCTTTCCCTGGGACATGTGGTACCTCCGCTCCAGGATACCATCGGTTTTCCCTTTGATTTCCTCGGCCGCCTTCATCACCGTAAGCATGGCGATCACATCGTCAGGATGGATTTCCGGCATCTCCCGGGCATGGGATGCCAGTTCCTCCCGTGATGGAAACACAAAATTTCGATACATAAATCCTCCCGTATCAGGAAAGGCCGATTTCATGATGTGTCTTTTCCTGCCATGGCAGGAAAAGGGCGGAGCAGGGATGCCCCGGGCGGTTTTAAAATTTCCTGCCCCGGCAGTCCATACAATCCTTATAAGAACAGACTTCTTTCATGAGCGGCGTTTTTAGTTAGTAAGCTGACTAAATAAATAATAAACCACTTCAGGAAAAATGTCAAAGCCTGTTAAAAATCCTCTTGACGAAAAAAGGGAAAGAGTGATATAGTATTTTCAACTTCATAAAGGCAATGAAGAGAAGAGTACGCGGGAAGGAAGAGCAAAGAGAGCCCCCACAGGTGGGAAGGGGCCTTGGATAGCCTGCCGAACATGGCCTCTGAGCCTCTCTGCTGAATCATCAGGCAGACCGGGAATTCCCGTTACAGAAAAGAAGTATCAAGGCAGAGCCGGCGTACTTCATAAGGCTTTTCCGGCGACGGAAAAGTGAATCTGGGTGGTACCACGAATAGAATCCTTCGTCCCTTTCGGGAGGAAGGATTTTTTTTATTGATTTCATCATAGGAGGAGTATTATGAACTACAAGAAGACCCTGATCGCATCCATTGCCGCACTGGCAGCTGTCGGATTTTTAGCAGGCTGCGGAGGAGAGAAGGCCGCTGCCCCTGCCAAATCTGCCGCTCCGGACAAAGCCGTTACCATTAAAGTCGGCGTTTCCCCCGTTCCCCATGGAGAAATCCTGAATTCCGTAAAGGATCAGCTGGCCAAGGAAGGGGTCAACGTGGAAATCGTGGAATTCACCGATTATGTACAGCCAAACCTGGCTCTGAATGACAAGAGCCTGGATGCCAACTATTTCCAGCATAAACCCTATCTGGACGAATTCTGCAAATCCCGGGGCCTGAACCTGGTTTCCATCGGCACCGTCCATCTGGAACCCATGGGCGTATATTCCAACAAAATCAAAGACATCAAAAATCTCCCTGACGGTGCCCATGTAGCAATCCCCAATGATCCCACCAACGGCGGCCGTGCTCTTCTGGTACTCCAGTCCGCCGGTCTCATTAAGCTCCGCGACGGTGCCCCCATTACCGCAACGCCCCAGGATATTGCTGAAAACCCGAAGAACCTTCAGTTCTCCGAACTGGAAGCGCCACAGCTGCCCCGTTCTCTGGAAGATGCGGATATTGCCGTCATTAACATGAACTTCGCCCTGGAAGCCAAACTGGACCCCAAGAGCTCCATCTACACCGAAAGCTCTGACTCCCCCTATGCCAATATCGTAGCTGTCCGCGCAGGCGATGAAAAGCGTCCGGAACTGCAGAAGCTCATGAAAGCCCTGAACAGCCAGGAAGCCAAGGATTTCATCAACAAGAAATACAACGGTTCCATTAAGGCCACTTTCTAAGCCTCTCCAGGAAAATCCTGAAGCAGGGCTGACCTGCCATGGAACCCTTCATTTAAAAGATGAGAAAGTGAAATTACTTTCTCATCTTTTTTGATGGAATTATAAAAAGAATCATCGCCTCTGATGATGAAATTATAAGGGAAGTGTAAACTAAAGTTAAAATTCCTTTTTCTCCCTTTCCCCAGCTTGCATTGCAGCCATTCCTATATTACACTAGTACTGATAGCGAACAAATAGTACTATAAATCAGGAAGGCAGGCCATGATTCCTGATTTCCGAAAGCCACACAGGGAGAACGTTTATGGACCGTCGCCAGCAGAAAACAAGAGCGGCTATTTTCAGCGCCTTCAGCGCCCTTTTGTCAGAAAAGCCCTACTCTAAAATCACCATCCAGGATATTATTGACCGCGCCAATATAGGAAGAAGCACCTTCTATGCCCACTTTGAAGCTAAGGACAGCCTTTTAAAGGAAATGTGCAGCGAACTTTTTGACCATATCATCGAAGGCGTCATGCACGACAACGTTCCCAGTGATGCTCATATGGCACCCGGTGTGCCGGATCCAGTATTCTGCCATCTGCTGCAGCATATCGATGCCAACACCAACCATGTGAGAGATCTTCTCACCTCAGAAAGCAGCGATATTTTTCTCCGTTTTTTCAAATCCAGTCTGGACAGACTCATTTCCTCCTACCTTTTAAAGGACCGAAAGCCTTCCTGCCCGGTGCCTGAAGAATTCCTGCTGAACCACATTTCCGGAAGTTTCGTGGAAATGGTGCAGTGGTGGGTGAGACGAAATATGAAGGAAACGCCGGAAGAACTGGACGCCTATTTCAGGGCCGTTATCAGACCCCTGCTGTAAAGAGAACGGGGCTGTGAAAAAATGTAAATCATTTCTTCACAGCTCCTTTTTTCATTGGTACCGTCGCAGTTCTTCCATGAGCCGAAGACGAAAAACAGCCCTCTTCCCGATCTTTTCAAGCCCTTTGACAGAAAGCAGGCATCCCTCTCTGCTGCCCCGCCATGTTCCCCCTTTTCTCCCTTTCCAATATAGGCTATAATGGGTAAAAATATAATGACAGCGTAACAGAAGGGAACCTGCAAAAAGCACTTGACCCTTTGCAAGGAAAGATGTATATTTATCCTTAATACCCTGTTATGGAATTTTTTTATTCAAGGAGGAAATGATGGCAACCTACATTAATGAACCGGCACATACCTTTAATGAATATCTCCTGATTCCGGGATATTCTGATACGAACTGCATTCCTGCAAACGTGTCCCTGAAGACACCGCTGGTGAAGTTCAAAAAAGGTGAAAAACCGGCTATTACATTAAATATCCCCATGGTTTCTGCAATCATGCAGGCCGTATCCGGTGAAAGACTGGCAGTGGAACTGGCAAGAAACGGCGGCGTTTCCTTCATCTACGGCTCCCAGACCCCGGAAGAGGAAGCAGCCATGGTTGCCAGAGTCAAAGCCCAGAAGGCAGGCTTTGTTCCCAGCGATTCCAACCTTTCTCCTGAAAACACCCTGGCCGATGTACTGGCTCTGAAAGCAAAGACCGGCCATTCCACCGTAGCCATTACAGACGACGGCACTTCCGGCGGCAAACTGGTGGGCATCGTTTCCAGCCGTGACTACCGCGTAAGCCGTATGGATAAATCGGAAAAGGTCAAAAATTTCATGACCCCTCTGGAAAAACTGATCACCGCCAAGTACGGCATCACCCTTTCCGAAGCCAACGACATTATCTGGGACAACAAAATCAACTCCCTCCCCGTTCTCTTTGAAGACGGCAAGCTCTACGGCTTCGTATTCCGCAAGGACTACGATTCCCATCAGGAAAATCCCAACGAAATGCTGGATGCCCAGAAACGCTTCATCGTCGGTGCCGGCATCAACTCCCGGGACTATGAAGAAAGGGTGCCGAAGCTGGTAGATGCAGGCGCTGACGTACTCTGCATTGATTCCTCCGAAGGCTTCTCCGAATGGCAGAAAATCACACTGAACTGGATTCATGAAAAATACAACGGCAAGGTCAGAGTAGGTGCCGGCAACGTAGTAGACCGCGACGGCTTCCTCTTCCTGGCCAAAGCAGGCGCTGACTTCGTAAAGGTAGGCATCGGCGGCGGTTCCATCTGCATCACCCGTGAAACAAAGGGCATCGGCCGCGGCCAGGCTACCGCCCTCATCGAAGTCTGCCAGGCCAGAGATGAATACTACAAGGAAACAGGCATTTACGTACCGGTATGCTCCGACGGCGGCATCGTTTACGACCACCACATCACCCTGGCCCTGGCCATGGGCGCTGACTTCGTCATGCTGGGCAGATATTTCGCCCGTTTCGACGAATCCCCCACACAGAAGAGAACCGTAGGCGGCACGGTGGTCAAGGAATACTGGGGCGAAGGTTCCAACCGTGCAAGAAACTGGGGCCGCTACGACCTGGACGGTTCCAAGAAACTGGCCTTTGAAGAAGGGGTGGATTCCTACGTTCCCTATGCAGGCCCGCTGAAGGAAAATGTAGAAAAGACCTGTGCCAAGATTAAAGCCACCATGTGCAACTGCGGCGCCATCACCATTCCGGAACTGCAGAAGAAAGCAAAGCTCACCCTCGTATCCGCTACCTCCATCGTAGAAGGCGGCGCCCACGACGTTATCCGGAAGGAAAAAGACGGCTCCGACCGCTGATTTTCCCCACCAAAAATGTAAAAAAGCTGTGGAAACAGAAAAATCCTGTTTCCACAGCTTTTTTGATGACCGCCGGCCTGACCGCTGATTTCCCATGATCTATCTGCCCAAAGCCAAGAGGGATATCCGCCCATAGGCCTTCTTATATATCAGCAGGAAAAGACCCACTTCCATAGGGAAACAGATCAGATTCTTGATCAGTCGTCCCAGAAAAATGGCAGAGGCCGCCTTGTCATAGTAAAGTACCAGCCACAGGGTATTAAGCCCCAGGTGGATCAAGACCATAATGACAAGGAACGGAATACACACATAGGGAAAGGTGATTTTCTTTCTGTAGAAGAAATAGCCGAAAATGAAGCCTGTAAGGAAATCGGACAGGGTAAAGCCGGGGAAAAATATGCTTGTCCCCACAAGAGCCGTGCCGAGCAGATTATCCAGCGCCCCCACCAGCCCCGCTTTCCATGGCCCATAGAGGGCCCCTGCCAGAGCCAGGGGCAGGAAACCGAAGGTAATCCTCACAAAAGGTGTCTGTATGGCAAAGACATAGGACAGAAGCACTGCCAGTGCCGTAAGAATTCCCAGAACCACCATTTCCTTTTCTCTATTTTTATGCATTATAAAAAGACCTCCTTCATGCAGAGCTGCATGGAAAGGGGTCTCCATGCAGCAGCGGGATGCAGCACAGGCACCGCAAGCTTCTGCTTTTCGTCCGGATGACAACTCCCCGTTCATCCGGCACTGGAGGAAAAGGACCAGCCTTTTCCTGCGCACCTGTACTTACTCTGCTAACTATAAATTAGATACAGTATATCACTCCAATCAAAAATTGCAATCAAAAAAGCTGCCCCCTAAGGCAGCTTTTTGATTAGTTACTTCATGGATTAATAAAGTTTGGCACCGGCAGGGATATGACGGTCTACCATGAGGAGGTGAAGCTTTTCTTCCCCTTCTTCTTTATGAATGGCAGAGAGAAGCATGCCGCAGGAGTTGATGCCCATCATCTTCCTTGGCGGAAGGTTTACGATGGCAATCAGCGTCTTTCCTACCAGTTCTTCCGGTTCATAGTAGGCATGAATGCCGGAGAGAATGATGCGGTCTTCTCCTGTGCCGTCGTCCAGAGTGAACTTCAGGAGCTTCTTGCTCTTGGGCACTGCTTCGCAGGCCTTGACTTTGACAGCGCGGAAATCAGACTTGCTGAAGGTATCAAAATCCACATAGTCCTTGAAGAGCGGTTCGATTTCTACTTTGGAGAAGTCGATAGGTTCATCATCTGCTTCTTTGGCCAGTCTTTCAGCTTCCTGGGCTGTCTTCTTTTCTAATGCCGTTTCCGGTTTCATGGCCGGGAAGAGGAGGACGTCGCGGATAGAAGCGGAGTTGGTCATAAGCATGAAGAGACGGTCGAGGCCGATGCCCAGTCCGCCGGTTGGCGGCATGCCGTATTCCAGAGCAGTCAGGAAATCTTCATCAATCGGATGCGCTTCGTCGTCGCCGTGCTTTCTTTCCTCCACCTGCAGTTCGAACCGTTTTCTCTGGTCAATGGGATCATTTAATTCGGAGAAGCCATTTGCCAGTTCGCGGCCGTAAATGTAGGATTCGAAACGGATGGTGTAGCGCGGATCTTTCGGATCCAGTTTGGAAAGAGGGGATACTTCGATAGGATGCTTTGTGATATGCACCGGCTGAATCAGGTGTTCTTCCACATAGGCATCAAAGCATTCGGAAAGAATCTTGCCGAAGCCGTCGTATTCGCCGTATTCCACATGGAGCTTGTCTGCAATGGCTCTGGCGTCTTCGATGGTCTGGCAGGCATCAAAGTCTTCGCCGGTGTATTTTTTCACAGCTTCAGCCATGGTAAGCCGCGGCCATGGCGGAGTGACATCGATTTCCGTATCTTCATAAGTGAATTTCATGGAACCGTAGGAAGCCATAGCGCAGGCAGCCACGATCTGTTCTGTCTGGTTAATGACATCTTCGATATCACCATAGGCCTGGTAAGTTTCGATGGCAGTGAATTCCGGATTATGACGGGTGTCCATGCCTTCATTCCTGAAGTTTCTGGTAATTTCAAAAATCCGTTCATAGCCGCCTACCAGAAGTCTCTTCAGGTACAGTTCCGGAGCAATGCGCAGGTACATGGTCATATCCAGGGCATTGAAATGGGTGGTGAAGGGTTTTGCATTGGCGCCGCCATAGAGAGGCTGCAGCACCGGGGTTTCCACTTCCAGGAAGCCGTGGTCTGTGTACCATTTGCGGATAGCAGACATCATGGCAGCTCTCTTCACGAAGGTTTCCCGAACTTCCGGATTCATGATGAGGTCCAGATATCTCTGGCGGTAGCGCTGTTCCTTGTCTGTAAGGCCATGCCATTTTTCAGGCAGCGGGCGCAGGGACTTGGAGAGCATGGTGAAATGGAGAACCCGTACTGTTAATTCACCGGTATGGGTGGTGAAGACAGTGCCTTCAATGCCAAGGATATCACCGATATCCACCAGCTTGAAAAGGGCCCATTCATTTTCAGGAAGCTCATCTCTCTTGAAATAAACCTGGATGTCACCGGTCTGGTCGCGAAGCACGCAGAAGGCTGTCTTGCCCTGGCCGCGGCGGATCATGATTCTGCCGGCAATGCGGACATGGGTCTCATCCTTTTCCAGCTGTTCCGCTTCTTTGCGGATATCCGCAGCATGGTGGTCCCATTCAAATTTCTGTCCGTAGGGTTCCACACCCAGTGCACGGATTTTATCCAGCTTTTCGCGGCGGATGATCATCTGGTCATTCAGTTTCGGACCGCTGTGCTGTGTATTCTGGTTTTTATTTTCTGACATTCCTTAACCTCATTTCCTACCAGTCATATTATTCTTCAATAGAAATGACTTTGTATTTCAAAACGCCGTTAGGCGCTTCTGCTTCCACCGTATCGCCGGCCTTGGCTCCCATCAGGGCACGTCCTACCGGGGATTCGTTGGAAATACGGCCTTCAAAGGGATTGGATTCGGTGGAACCTACAATGGTCACCTTTTCCTGAAGATGTTCTTCCATATCTTCGATGAGTACGGTAGAACCAACATCTACACGGTCCTTGGCCACCTTTTCAATGACCTGGGCGGTGCGGATCTGCTGTTCCAGCTGGAGGATACGACCTTCCAGGAAAGCCTGGGCGTTCTTCGCTTCATCATATTCGGAGTTTTCGGAAAGGTCGCCCATTGCGATGGCGGCCTTCAGGCGCTGTGCAATTTCCGCACGTTTTGTGGAACGGAGTTCATCCAGTTCCTTCTGCATCTTTTCAAGGCCTTCTCTGGTGACCAGAGTACGCTGCATTTCTGCCATAACAATCTGCCTCTTTTCTTTAATACTTATACCTTATATAGATATCATAGGGGAATCCTAAACAGGGCATATTTCATAGTATATAGCAAAATGAAGGGTGTAGTCAAACAATTTACGTATTGTTTCCCATTTCCCCAACATGCCTTTCTTTGGATGGCGTTTGACAGAAAACTTTTTTCTATCTCCCCTGCTCTGCCAAAACCGTGTCCACCAAAACGATCCTTCTTTCTCCTCAGGAAGAAGGGATTTTTCCCTCTTTTTTCCTATAAAACATTTTTCTAATTGACTCAAGAAAAAATATATTATTCTCATTATTTTGCTTGTTTTCTCAATTAAAAATCAGAAATTTCCCCTGTGAGGTTATATGGGGCAATTTGGGGCTGTTTCAGGCGGCACAGGGCTAATAGAAATTTACGCCCATTTTACAAAATTGTATTTTTATCCATATTGGTTTCAATTTTATACAGGATATTCATCTCTGCCAAATCGAGGAATTCCCCGGAATGCCCACCATGACGCCCTTCCGGGGTTTTGTTCATTTTTACCATGAAATTTCACAATACATCATGATGTATCATTCCAATCCATGCCAAACCATGATGGCAAGCATTTTTTGCTATTTTTCTTCTATTTCCTCAAAAGTTCTCAAAAGTCCATATGAGTTCATAGAAAAAAATTTTACAAAAAAAATTATAAAAAAGTCTTGTCATATGATTTCATTTATGGTATATTGCAGTAAATAAAAATTCATCGCGCCCTGCCCCGAGAGCAGTTGAGCAGCGAACCGTTAAAAAATAACGGATGGTTTTCTTTATGCCCTGTTTCTTTCACCTTTATAGAAAGCAAATGGGGCTCGTGCATGCCTTGATGATTTTCATGACTGCATCATCCGGTTTATTCCGGGACAATATTTTTCCCCCAATACGCTTCATGCGATTTGGATTAAGAAAGAAGGGAACAACCTTGTCTAAGAGCAAAAAAATGGGAGTGGTACAGCTCACAACAGTAACAGCCATCAACATGATGGGTTCCGGTATTATCCTTCTGCCGGCCACACTGGCAGAAATCGGGACAGCTTCAATTTTCGCGTGGATTCTGGCCTCCATCGGAGCCACGATCCTGGCTTATGCCTTTGCCCGCTGCGGCATGCATACCTCCAAGGTAGGCGGCATGGGCGGCTATGCGGAGTACCGTTTCGGCAGAGCGGGAAATTTCCTTTCCAATTTCTGCTACACCATTTCATTAATCATCGCCAATGCAGCCATCGCCAGCGGCGTCGTCAGCTACGGCTCCTACGTGTTCGGCCTCACCCTGTCCCCTGTGGAAGTGTGCATGGCCACCATCGGTGTCCTCATCCTGGCAGCCACCATCAGTCTGGTGGGCCCAAAGAAATTCGGCAAATTCACTTCCCTCGGCGTTTTTTGTGTCGTATCTCCAGTGGTAGGCCTTCTCCTTTGCGGCTTCTTCTTCTTTGATACCGGTATCTATAGTGAAGCCTGGAACCCCGGAAACCTGCCATTCTACGATATCATGAAAGACTCCATTGCCGTCATCATCTGGGCCTTCCTGGGACTGGAAACTGCCTGCGCTAACTCCGACACCGTGGAGAATCCGGAAAAGAATGTACCCATTGCCGTACTGGCCGGTACTCTTCTGGCAGGTGCCTGCTACACCACTTCGACTGCTATCATCGGCGGCCTGGTGCCTTACAAGGAACTGATGGCTTCCGGAGCTCCCTTCGGACTGGCTTATGCCACCATGTTCGGAGAAAAAGCAGGATATATTATTTCCTGCATGCTGGTATGCTCCTGCTTCGTGTCCCTCACTGCCTGGCAGTTCACCGTTTCCGAAGTAGCAAGAGAAGCTTCCTCCATCGGGCTTTTCCCGAAATTCCTGTCCAAGGTCAACCGTTTCCGTTCCCCCTATGTGGCTATCGGATCCCTGGTGACCATTCAGGTTATCATGACCCTCTCCACCATGAGCCCCACTCTCTTAAAGCAGTTCAATGTGCTCATTAACCTGGCTGTCATGATTAACCTCATTCCCTACCTTCTCGCCATGGGCGCCGTATCGGATCTGCAGAAAGCCGAAGGCATTTCCCATGACAAGGCAAAGCTGGCCAATGCAGCAGCTATTGTAGGCGGTATCTACAGCTGCTATGCCGTATACGGCTGCGGCTGGACCGTCATTCTGGAAGGCGCTTTCGTAGCTGCCATGGGCCTCGTAATTTATGCCCTCATTTCCTCCCGTCTCCGCTATGCGCCGACGCCGGAAGTTTCCACCTATCCGCCTATTGACAAGAAATAAAAAAATAAAAAAAGGAGCGGTGAAAGAATGTAAATCATTTCTTCACTGCTCCTTTTTTTGTCTGACCGTGGGATAGCAAGTCTGCCATTCTGTAAGAAAGCAGAAACCTTTCCATCCATTGACAGAATCTTTTTCCCCATGTATTATTATATGTGTAATTTCATAAGAAACTCTTCCCTGTCACCGGATAGGGAGCCAAGAGGGTTTATTCCTGCTGCAGGTAATATGGCGAAAACCATTGAAAGGCAGGAATAAATCCTCTTTTTTTTTAAGGAGGTTATATCATGAACATTAAACCCTTTGCTGTCGAAGAATGGATGAATGCCTATGAAACAGGTGCCCGGTACAATATTGCCGAGACCTGCGTGGATTCCATTTCACTGGACGAACTTTTTGAACTGTCGGGAACCCATAAGGAATCATTCCTTAACAAACTCTGTGCCCGCCGTCTCACCTATGGCTATATAGAAGGTTCTCCTGATTTGAAGGAAGGCATTGCTGCCCTGTACCACACCATCAGGCCCGATGAAATCGTTCCTGCCCATGGTGCTTCCGGGGCTAACCACCATGTTTTTTATTCCCTTATCAATCCGGGAGACAAGGTCATTTCCATCATGCCCTCTTACCAGCAGCTCTACTCCATTCCTGCCTCCCTGGGAGCAAAGGTGGAAATCCTGCATTTGAAAAAGGAAAACAGCTATCTCCCGGACCTGGAGGAACTGGAAGAAATGGCCCGGGGCGGTGTGAAGATGATCTGCCTCAATAATCCGAACAACCCCACCGGCGCCCTGATGTCTCCCGAAATTCTGAAGAAAGTGGTGGACATTGCCAAAAAATCTGACGCCTACCTTCTGGTAGATGAAGTATACCGCCATCTCACCCAGGATGACGAATGGCAGCCGTCCATTGTGGACATGTACGAAAAAGGCATTTCCACTTCTTCCATGTCCAAAGTGTTTTCTCTGGCCGGCGTCCGTCTGGGATGGATTGCCACCCATGATAAAGATGCCTTAAAGCAGTTCTGGTCCCATCGTGACTATAACCTCATCAGCTGCGGCATGATGGACGAAGCCATTGCCGCGCTGGCCCTGGCTTCCAAAAATCAGATTCTGGAAAGAAATAAAAAAATCATCCGGGAAAATCTGGATATCCTGGATCACTGGATTCAAAAAGAACCCCGCCTTTCCTATGTGAAGCCCAAAGCCGGTACCACCGCTCTGGTGTATTATGATTTTCCCATAGATTCCTATACCCTCTGCCGCCGCATGTATGACAGCTGCGGCACCTTCGTAACCCCGGGGAACTGCTTCGATGAACCCCACTCCATGCGTATCGGCTATGCCGCCGACAGGGACACATTAAAAAAAGGCCTCCAGGCCATGAGCACTTTTCTTGACTCCCTGGAAGCTGAATAATCATCTGCTTTTTTCAACGTCTGCCATCTATCATGGTGGCCTTGCCTTTTCCCTTCCCATATGATAGACTGCAGACAATAAAACCGTCATGGTTGTGGATTTTTTCAGAATTTTCTGTTTTCGCCGCACAGTGCATGCTGCACTGTGCTTTTCTTTTGGAGGAAATCATGCATAAAGGATTCTATGCATTTATTGTATTTTCCGCCGGCGCCTGCTACGGCATTCTTTCCACCTTTGTAAAAACCGCCTATGCCGCTGGCCTCACTCTCGCCGATGTGAGCGGTATGCAGTGTCTTTTCGGCATGCTCTTTCTATGGCTTTCCGCCATACTCACTGTAAGGCGGATTCCTTCTGTTTCCCAGATTCTGTCCCTTGCATCCATTGGCATTCCCATGGCGCTCACCACCATTTTCTACTACCATTCCCTGGAAAGTCTCTCTGCCTCCCTGGCAGTGGTTTTCCTTTTCCAGTCCATCTGGATGGGTACAGCGGCGGAATCTTTGATTTTTAAAAAGCTGCCGGGAAAGAAGCAGCTCCTTTCCATCATTCTCTGCCTCACAGGCACCCTGCTCTCAGCTGGTCTTCTGGATAAAGGCGCCGACTTTTCTTTTTCCTCCGGCATGGTGTGGGGCCTTCTTTCCGCCCTTTCCTACACTGCCATGATGACTGCCAGTTCCCTTCTGGGGAAAGGCGTGGCCCCTGCCCTGAAGGGAGCTCTCATGTCCACCGGTGATACCCTGCTGACCTTCCTTCTCCTTCCGCCGGTCTTTCTCCTTGATTTTTCCTCCTGGCCCCTTCTCCTCCCCTATGGCTTCCTCCTTGGTATTTTCGGTGTAGCCCTGCCGCCTTTTCTTCTGGCCTGGGGCATGCCCCATGTAGGTCCCGGCCTTGGCTCCGTGCTGGCCGCATCGGAGCTTCCTGTGGCCCTCGTCATGGCCCTTCTGGTGCTGGGTGAATCCATCACCCCCATCCAGTGGGCAGGCATCTTCCTTATCGGAGCAGGCATTGTGGCAGGAAATATTAAGAATTCATAAGGCTTAGAGGGTTCAGAGGGGAGTCTTCGCCCGCTCCGCAGGCAGATTGTGTCTCCCAGGGGAAATGAGGCACTTCATTTTGTGCATCGCTTCACTCAGGGCGCAGGGGCTTTTCAGGCTGAAGGTGGCAAGGCGCTGTCTGCTTTCCCGCCGTCCACCAGCCTGCGTAAAGCAGACAGCGGATAACTGACAGCCAGCCGCCTTCCCCTGTCACCAGCGCACGATCTCACAATCCCATCTTTTTCTCTATCTCTTCCTTTGCCCTTCTCACGAAGGAGAGCATGTCTTCATCCAGGGGATAGCGGATGACGCAGCCCGGGGAAAGAATGACTTTTCTGCCTCCAGTCTGTTTCAGGGTTTCGTAGATTTCCCGCTCGATTTCATTTTTATGATGTTCTGTAATATCCATCCGCTCCAGGCCTGCCATGATGCACTTTCCTGTCAGGAGCTGGGCTTCTGCAATTTCCGGCAGCGATTCGAAAGCATGCCAGTTGAAAACCTGCACCGGATATTTGCGAAGGAGGGGGAACATGATATTTTTGCCATGAGCATGAAGCACATTGCACCAGCCCGACGAGGCGGAGAGCACTGCCAGATCGTAGGGCATGCCATATTCCCGATAGAAGGATTCTTCTGTAAGATTATAGGATGAAAGCTGGGTGGCAAAAAAGATGCCGTCAGCCCCCAGTTCGATGACCCGCTGCACCAGGGCACAGGTGGTTTCTGTAATCACCTTCAGCGCTTCCTTCACCTTGTCCCCATGACCCTGCCGGATATGGTCCATCATGGAAGGACAGAGTTTGTTGGCCGTGGTGAGGGGGCTGAACACCGTAAATACGACCGGCACTTCTCCCCTTGTTTGATTCAGGAGAAGCTTCAGATACTTCTGCTCCCTGGCCAGGGCCCCTTCATTCACGGATACCGGCTTGAGCCTGAGCCAGTCCTCCGGTTCCTTCACCGGCGTCTCTGTAATCCGGGCCACGCCGCCTTTGGGTACATCGCTGAAATCAGTTTTGGCTCCGAAATCCTCGACGCTGTACATGCCGTTATTCATGGTTTTCAGAATATCCACATCATATTTTTTATAGAAATCGTAGGTATGCTCGGCATTGCTCACAGGATCCAGGTCAATCACAGGCAGATGGGTCCACAGGGAATAGGGCACCCGGTCCACTTCCTCGCCGCGGATAGCCGCCTGGATACGTTCCTTCTTCGTCATGGCAGAAATAATTTTCTTTTTCATAGGATTCCTCCTTAAAGAAATAGGGTTCAGAGGGCGGTGAATATGAAATAAGCGTTACGGGATTGGCTTGCCGCCCTGCGTGTCATTCTGAGCGAAGCGAAGAATCTCGGTAAGAACCGTAAGTAACAGAAATATTGATAAATGCCGGTCGGCGGGAAGCCCTCGTGGAAAGCCCCCGCAGCCAGCGGATAGACGACAGCCGCCTTCACTGTCCCACTAGCTCACTAGCTCACTATCTCACTAATTTGTACCCCTTTATCATACCATACATATCTGCCAGGGCCCAGCCGATGGGGATGGAAAGCCAGATGCCGGTGACACCGATTTCCGGGAAGGAGGAAAGAAAGTAGGCCAGCACCACCCGGGTGCCCAGGGAAAGGATGGTAAGGATGACGCTCATTCCGGCCCGTTTGATGGCGCGGTAGAAGCCGTAGAGCATGAAAAGGATGCCGATGCCCAGGTAGCAGCTGCCTTCGATGCGAAGGTAGTGCGCCCCCACTGCAATCACCTCTTCTGCCGTTTCCGGTACGAAGAAGCCCATAAGTGTTGGCGCCAGGAGGGATACCAGGCAGCTGGCAAGGATGGAGAAAAGGAAAATCATCTTTCCTGCTGTAATCACGCCCTGCCGGATACGTGCTTTGTTTCCTGCGCCCCAGTTCTGGGCCGCATAGGTGGAAAAAGCGTTGCCGAAGTCCTGGAGCGGCGAATAGGCAATGGTGTCGATTTTCACGCCTGCCGCAAAGGCTGCCATCACGGTGGTTCCAAAGCTGTTCACCAGCCCCTGCACCAGAAGAATGCCGAAATTCATAATGCTCTGCTGGAGACTAGTCAGCAGAGATAACTCCGACATATCGCAGAAGACCTGCCTGTTCCACACCATGTCCTTTCTGGAAATATGGAAATCCTTTCGGAAAAGGAAACAGTAAAGAAAAATGCCTGCGCCCGAGACATACTGAGAAATAACGGTGGCTTCTGCAGCACCACTTACGCCGAAATCCAGATACACCACGAAAAGAATGTCCAGCGCCACATTCATAAGCGAAGAGAGAATGAGAAAGAGAAGGGGTGTCACGGAATCTCCCACGGCCCTTAGGAGTGCGGCGCCGAAATTATAGAGAAACACCGCCAAAAGCCCTGCAAATATCCACAATAAATAGTCCCGGATATAGGGAATGACCTCGAAAGGCACCTGCATGAAGGAAATGAGCCCGTCTAGAAAGATGTAAGCAGCACCATTCATAATCACTGATAAAAGACCGATGGACAGAAAGGAAATAAAAACAGCCTGTTTCATGCGGTCAAAATTTTTCCTGCCGAAGCAGAGGGAAAAATAAACGCCTGCCCCCATGGTAAGGCCAATCAGTATGGAAGTGAGGAATATCATGAGGGTATAAGCGCTCCCTACCGCCGCCAGCGGCGCTTCTCCCAAAAATTTTCCCACCACCAGCGTATCCACCACATTGTAAAGCTGCTGGAATACATTCCCCACCATGAGAGGCAGGGAAAAGAGCAGGATTTTTCTCCCCACCGGACCCGACGTGAAATCAATATGTCTCATTTTACCCCCTGCGGCCTGTCTTCCTCTGCAGCAGACCGTCATATTACAGATTTTATATATTCATTATAATAGGGCCCTTTCAAAAATGAAATGTTTACTTGAAATGATGATTTCCCGGGCAAAAAAAAGCTGTGAAAAAATGGCAATCATTTCTTCACAGCTCTTTTTTATTTTCTGTACTTATTTCATGTTGGCTTTGGCCCAGTCTGCTTTGAACCGGGCAATGCCGTTATCGGTGAGCGGATGTTTCATGGCATCCATGAGCACCTGGAAAGGAACGGTGGCAATATCAGCGCCGGCCAGGGCACACTGCATAATGTGCTGGGGCTTTCTGATGGAAGCGGCAATAATTTTGGTTTCAATGCCATGCAGTTCAAAGATTTCAGAAATAGTCTGGATCAGTTCGATGCCATCCCAGCCGATATCATCGATACGGCCTACGAAGGGGCTTACATAGGAAGCGCCTGCACGGGCTGCGAGCAGTGCCTGGTTGGCAGAGAATACCAGGGTCACATTGGTGCGGATTCCCAGTTTTTTCAGGCCCTTGACTGCTTTCATGCCTTCCGGGGTCATAGGAATCTTCACTACCACGTGAGGATCCAGTCCGGCCAGTACTTTGCCTTCTTCAATCATGCCTTCTGCATCGTCAGCCAGTACTTCAGCGGAAATAGGGCCGTCCACAATGGACGCGATTTCCTTAATGGTGGCATGGAAATCCTTCCCTTCCTTGGCAATCAGGGAAGGATTGGTGGTTACACCGGAAATAAATCCCATATCATTGGCCTTGCGAATGGCCTCTACATCAGCAGTATCAATAAAAAATTCCATTTGTTTTTCTCCTTTGCTTCAATGTATATAGTACATTTTCACACCATCTGCCCCTTCTGTCAATGAAAAAATGAAAACGCCATCCAATGATGGAAGCCGCCGCAAATCGCAGAGGTCCTGAAGTCTGTTTTCGCAGGAAATGATGCCCTGCCAGGTGACAGGGAGCCTCAAACAGCTCGTGCTGTTCCCCGGTTCCCGCATTGTATACAATTCCAGGAATAAAATAAGTCAATGATTCAATCAGTCCTCCCTTAGATGATTCTATAAAAAAATTTTATAAATGCCCATTCCTGTTCCCATTTCTCTCCGGTTATTTTTTAATCCTCCCTGTTTTCTATGTTTTCCGCAGGTTTTGCAAAAATGAATCATTTACTGGAATTTCTAAATTACAATGCATGATATTTTATATTCATTGATTATTGATAGAGTGAAGTGTATAATTAAATAGAAGAAACTATTGTTTTTAATTCGAACTCCACCATTGGAATTGAGGGGGATATTATGAAATTAACGCTCCTCGCTTTGAGCTATTTCCAGAAAACAGCTGAGCTCCAGCACCTGACCCGGGCAGCTGAAGCCCTTCATATTTCCCAGCCTTCTCTGTCCCACACCATCAAAGTGCTGGAAACGGAGCTGGGCGTACCGCTTTTCTCCAGAAGCGGCCGCAATATCGTACTCACCAAGTACGGCGAAATTCTTCTCCGCCACACGAACCGCATCATGCAGGAACTTCATGGTGCCCAGAAGGAACTGGCAGATACCAAGGAAGCCCAGAAACTCACGGTCACCATTTCCCTTTTTGCCGCTTCCATGATTATTCCTGCCTTCCTTACCCGCTTCCGCCAGGAACATCCGGATATCCGCTTTGAAATCCTGCAGCAGCGCAGCAAACCGGGGCAGCAGAGCCAGAATCATGTGGACCTTTTCCTGTCCTCCTCCATCAATCCCATTGAAAATGATCACTCCGTCACCCTGTTGAAAGAAGACATTATGCTGGCCATGCCGGACACCGATCCCCATGCCCGGAAATCCTCAGTCAACCTGGATGAATTTGAAAAAGCCGGCTTTATTTCCCTGGAAGCCGGAGCCAGCCTTCGAACCATCACCGATTTCTACTGCCGCATGGCCGGTTTCGTCCCCCATGTGGTGCTGGAAAGCGACAGCCCCATGACCGTGCGTGAATTTATCCGCGCAGGCCTGGGCGTATCCTTTGCGCCCCGCATTACCTGGCATGGCGTAGGCGGGGACCATGTGGCCCTGGTGCCTATTGCCTCTCCGAACTGCCAGCGCTACATCAGCCTGTCCTGGAAGAAAGGCGAGAAGCTTTCGCCGCCGGCAGAAATGCTGAAGAAATACATTATCGACAACTTCTCCGACTTCGCCAGAGAATACGCCGGCCTTCCGCCGGAAAGATAAATCCATGGGACTGTGAAAAAGACTCTTCTTTTCACAGCCCTTTTTTATTCGCCAAAGGAGCCCCTATGAAAGAAACCGCTGATTCCCGTTTTGAGGAAGAAGTAAAACAGTCCAAAACCAAAGTCATTGTCGAGGAATACGAGAAACTGTCCTCCTCCCTGATTTTTGAAATCATCCGTCACGATGGAGAAAAGGAGCTGGACCGGGCCACGGTGCCCCTCATATTTTCCGCCCTGGCTGCAGGACTTATGATTTCCTTCTCCTTTTATTTCCGGGCCGTCCTCTCCATGTATGCCGGCCATAGCCCCTGGGCCGACGCCGTCAGTGGCATAGGCTACACCACGGGCTTTCTTATCGTCATTCTGGGAAGGCTTCAGCTTTTCACGGAAAATACCATTACCACCGTGATTCCCTTCTTTGAAAGCCCTTCCTGGAAAAACCTCCTTCGTATAGGGCGGCTATGGGCCATCGTCCTTCTTTCCAATATGGCCGGTACCCTGCTTTCTGCCCTCTTCATGACCTCCTCCTGTTTTGCATCGCCGGAAATCACATCCTTCCTTCTCTCCACCGCCCACCACATCATGACCCCCACTCCCCTGGAAAATATTTTCAAAGGGATTCCCGCCGGCATGCTCATTGCCGCAGTGGTCTGGATGATTCCCATGTCCCGGGGCTTTTCCTTCTTCACCATCTTCACCTTCACCTACTTCATCGCCATCGGCGGCCCCGCCCCCGTGGGGGGGGGGGCCGGGGGCGGGGGGGGGGACCCCGCACCCACCGCCGAAAGCCGCGCCAATGTCCTGCGGCGCGTCGTCGAGCAGTTCGACGAGAAGGACAAGTTTGAATTTATGCTGCTGGACGCACAGGGGGTCATCCTGGCGACGAGCAGCGGCACCATGAACCGCGACCTGACAAACGGCACCGACTATGGCCGTGCGCTGACGTCCGCCAACGGGATCGGGTCGGCTATCTTCACGACACCCCAGGGCGAGAGGGTCATGGCCATTACGATGCTTGTGCCCTACGCGGCGGGCAGTATCGCCGCCATGCGGATGGTCACAAGCCTGACTCTCGTTGACGGCCTGTGGTGGCGCACCGTCGCTATCTGCGTTGGTCTCGGCGTGCTGGTGCTGGCCTTTACGGTGTGGAGCGGCTTGTTTTTTGTACGCTCCATCGTCCGTCCGCTCGGTGAAGTCGAGGCTACCGCCACCAAAATTGCGAAGGGTGACATGAAAGTCCGCCTGCCGGACACCCGCTACGACGACGAGATCGGGCGGCTGTGCAAGACGATCAACCAGATGGCCGAGGATCTTGCCGAGACCGAGCGGTTGAAAAATGAGTTCATCTCATCGGTCAGCCACGAGCTGCGCACGCCGCTGACCTCCATCCGGGGATGGGTCGAGACGATCAGCAATATCGACGACCCAACGAACGAAAACTACCGCCGCGGCCTCTCGATCATCGGCACCGAGACGGACCGCCTCTATACGATGGTCGAGGAGCTGCTCGACTTCTCCCGCCTGCAGAACGGCATCAAGATGAACTGCGAGGTGCTCGACTTCGTCGCCGAGGCTACCGACGCCGCGCTGTTCGTGGAGGCCCGCATCCGGCAGGAGGGGATGCAGCTCGTCTACTCCGAGCCGCCCGAGCCGTACCCGGTCTGGGCCGATCCCGCGCGGCTGCGGCAGGTGTTTGTAAATCTGTTCGATAATGCGATCAAATATTCCGAGCCGGGCGGCACGATCTTCCTGACGCTGAGCCGCACGCCGGTCACGGTCAGCGCATCCATCCGCGACCAGGGCCGCGGCATCGCGCCCGACGACCTGGAAAAGGTCAAGCATTCATTATTCCGTCAGAGCCAAAAAGCATGCCGAGCACGATAAAGGCTAAAAGTGCCGGAATGCCTATGCGGTTGGAGACACGATTTAGCAGGATACATAAGAAGATTACTATGGATGTGATGAGCAGGTATGTATTCATGGAATCCCTCCTTTATTAAATGGTGATTTAAGAATTATAAAGCTATTACAATATTTATTTGTAACTGACAACGTGGGAATTATATGTGAAATCTATAATAATCATATAAATATATCGAAATTATATAGGAAAACACCTAAACTGTCAAATTATACCGGCTTTTGCTCAAAATAATTTGGAATAGTTAGAATGAGATAATAAGATATTAAAAGAATAAAAGAAAAATGACAGGAGCATACTAATCCAAATGGAGGTAATAGTATGCGGAAGTTTTTTGAAAAATTTGTGAGTGTCACGCTGGCTGCAGCAGTGATAGCTATGTTTGCACTAAGCAGTGATGATAAGTGGTGCAGCAGGGTAGATAAGGCATTTGATGAAAGTGCATTAGGAAGTTTTTTAAATGAATCAAAGGCCGGATATGGAAGATATGCGACAGGGCTTCCAGGACAGGCGGCCAGTGTATTGGCTGATTCGGGCGAGAATGGTGAAAATGGTGAAAACGGCGGAAACGGTGAAAACAGCGGAAACGAACAAGACATAGGACAGACAGCAGATACAGCATCAACTCACAGAGCTACTGACAGAGATTATGAAGAGACAGATAAAATAAGTGATGGAATAAGAGTTGAGGGCGTATATGCCTGTGGCAGGCTGACCGGTATATATGAGCAGACAGAGGGCGTGCTTGTAGTGAATACGACGGAGGTGACAGACGAGGATGGCAAAAAAGTCAATCCGGCAGATAAAAAGGTGCAGTGCGGTGATTATATCCTATCTGTCAATGGGCGCACTGTGGCAGACAAGGAGGAGCTTTCTGAAGCTGTGAATGATATCATGAAGAAATATGATGAAAGGCATGAAGATAAAAGTACCGTAAACATTAAATTTCTTCGAGGCGGTGAGAAAATGTCAGCGGATATCACGCCTGTGAGGATGGATGATGGCAGATACTATATGGGAATATGGGTGAAGGACGATCTGGCAGGAATCGGTACTATCACTTATTATACAAAGGACGGCCGTTTTGGAGCGTTGGGGCATGGAATAGGAGACGGAACGCAAAGCGGCAATCTCTTGTATGCAAACAGTGGTGATTTGTACAGCATGAAGCTTACCAAAATCAAAAAGGGAAAAGCCGGCGCGCCGGGCGAGATAGGCGGAGTGGTATATTTTGGCAAAAAAAGCCATATAGGCACACTTGACTGCAATAGTAATCTAGGAATTTACGGACAGCTTGACAGCGATGAATTGTCGGAATATGCTGCAGAGGATATGTATTATCCGGTTGCCGGCAAGGATGAGATACACACAGGTAGTGCACAGATGATATCGGAAATATCAGGAAAACTGGAAAAATATAATCTGGAAATAACAAATATAGACAGAAAAGCGACAGATACAAACAAGGGAATGGAGCTTAAGGTGACAGACGACAGGCTGATAGAGCTCTCCGGTGGAATAGTGCAGGGTACATCCGGAAGCCCAATCATACAGGATGGTAAAATAATAGGAGCAGTCACCCATGTGTTTGTCGATGATCCGACCGGAGGCTACGGCATCTGCATTGATGAGATGCTGTAATTACTGCTCCATCCTGCGAAGCTCCGGCAGTACTGTACTAAGCATGGTTACAAAGCAGATGCTTCCGCCAATCACGTTTGATACAGGTTCTGCCATAAACACACCGTTTACACCAAGATTTCCAATATGCGGTAGAATATATATCAGTGGAATTACGATAACAACTTTTCTGAATAATGAAAAGAAAACCGCCTGCTTTGAGCGTCCGAGTGCTGTGAATGTTGATTGTCCTGCAAATTGGAATGACATCATAAAAAATCCCTGAAAATATATATGCATGGATGTTACTGTAACATTCATAAGAGCCGGATTATCATTAAAAAGCAGAATAAGCGGCTTTGAAAAAAGCATTACCAGTATCCATGCGGACACAGTATAAATAAGCAAGGCAAAAGACATATAACGTATGGCTTTTTTAACACGTTCGGGTTCGCCGGCACCATAATTAAAGCTTATGATTGGCTGTGAACTGTTGGAAATTCCCTGAACAGGCATATGTACAACTTCACGTATTGAGTTAATAACAGTCATTGCACCTATGTATAAGTCGCCGCCCCATACAGAAAGAACAGCGTTGTTGACCATCTGTACGGCACTGTTTGTAATTGACATTGTAAAGCCTGAAGAATATCTTCCTTTCTACGAAGGATTTCCCG
>ERZ859732.256-NODE-256-length-22484-cov-2.482010_pt1 | contig 22484 bp, 16 predicted proteins | sample MGYA00510123_ERZ859732 | MGnify/ENA primary metagenome ERZ859732 (study PRJEB30046, sample SAMN00715133) | human gut metagenome | study: EMG produced TPA metagenomics assembly of the A metagenome-wide association study of gut microbiota in type 2...
AACATCAGCATCGCCGCTTACGACAAATGTCGGTCCTGTATCTCTTGCCCATGCATCATCGGAATCCATAATAACTAATCTTATTTTGTCCGAAAGCATTTGAATGGCATTTTCATACTGTTCTTCTGAAACCAGCATATAAACCTGTTCGCTTTCTACTATCGCTTCTGCTATGGAACAAAATGCCTTTCTCGCCTCTCTTGCTTCATATGCCCACGACCCCGGTCTTTCAGGCCAAATCATAATACATCCATGATGCTGCTCAAATTCCGCCGGCATACGAAATCCGTCGTAAGCTGGATTACGTAATAATTCACCCAATTTACAATCTCCTTTTAAACTCATCGTAATCAAAATGTTTCCATAACCTGCAATCACCATTTACATCCATAATTGCAATGTCCGGCAATGGTATTCCGTTAAATGTATTGTTTTTTACCATTGAATATATTGCCATATCCTCAAATACAAGCCTGTCTCCTGCATTTACTTCTGAATCAAACTCATAATCACCGGTTATGTCACCTGCAAGACATGTATATGACGATAATCTGTACCTGAATCTTCCATCAGCAGGCTTTTCCCATATATCGGCATTGATATCATCAAGCTTTACGGCATCTCTTAATGGCGGCACATATGGCATTTCAAGCACATCCGGCATATGACATGCCGCTGATGCATCAAGTATAAGTGTTGTTATCCCATTTTCCACCTTATCAAGAACAGTTGTTACAAGATAACCGGCATTTAATGCAACAGCCTCTCCGGGTTCGACATAAACATCCACATTATAAGTTTTTTTAACATGATTTATGCACTTTTCAAGCCTTTTTATATCATAATCATCCCTTGTTATATGATGTCCACCGCCAAAGTTGACCCATTTTATACTGTCAGACTGCAGCAGAAAGCCGAATTTTTGTTCAACAACATTAAGAGTTTTCTCTAAATCATCGGAATTCTGCTCACACAGTGTATGAAAGTGAATACCCTCCATTCCGGCAAGTGCATCAGGATTTTTTTGCAGTGCTTTTTTCAGATTTTCTTCTGTTACTCCAAGTCTGCTGCCCGGGGCACATGGATCATATATTGCATGATCTCCCTGTGTTGAATGCTCAGGATTAACACGCAGTCCGAAGCTCACTCTGTTATTTATACACTTCTCTTTATGGCATATAAGCTGATTTACTGAGTTAAAGACAACATGGTCACATATTTTTACAAGTTTATCCATATCTTCATCTGTAAATGCAGGTGCAAAAACATGATTTTCTTTTCCCATGCACTCATGCCCGAGTTCTGCCTCAAAAATCCCGCTTGCCGTTGTTCCGCTTATGTATTGCGATATAAGCGGATACAACGCATATGATGAAAATGCTTTCTGTGCAAGAAGTATATGACACCCCGTATGCTCTTCGACACTCTTTAATATTTCAAGATTATGTATAAGTTTTTTTTCATCAATAACATAAGCGGGTGTCTTTAACTCATCAAATTTCATAATAATTCTCCTTGTAATCCGCAAAAATTATCCGTTTACGGCACTTTAATATCAATCAACTAGTACGGGATTTTCGTCAACTTTCCATGGAAGTCCGTATTTGTTAAGTGCGTCCATATATGGATCAGGATCAAACTCATCTGTCGTAAATACTCCCGGTTTATTCCACACTCCTTTTGCAACAAGCATTGTTCCAATCATCGCAGGAACACCTGTCGTATAAGAAATAGCCTGTGAACCGACTTCTCTGTAACACTCCTGATGGTCGCATACATTGTAAATATATATCTTTCTTTCTTTTCCGTCCTTAATTCCCGTAAATATACAGCCAATATTAGTCTTTCCGACTGTTCTTGGACCGAGGGAAGCAGGATCTGGAAGAAGTGCTTTTAAAAACTGTATAGGAACTATCTGCTGACCGTTAAATTCAACAGGATCTGTTCTTAACATACCTACATTTTCGAGGCATTTCATGTGTGTAAGATAACTCTGTCCGAATGTCATAAAGAAACGGATTCTCTTAACATGAGGAATATTTGCGGCAAGTGCTTCTATTTCTTCATGGTGCAAAAGATACATATCCTTCATTCCTACGCCCTCAAAATCATATTCACGCTTGATTGACATAGGCGGAATCTCAACCCAGTGTCCGTCTTCCCAGTAGCTTCCCGGTGCTGATACTTCACGCAGATTTACTTCCGGATTAAAGTTGGTAGCAAATGCGTATCCGTGATCTCCGCCGTTGCAATCCAGAATATCGATTGTATCGATCGTATCGAATTCATTTTTCTTTGCATGTGCACAGTATGCCTGTGTCACTCCCGGGTCAAATCCGCATCCAAGAAGAGCAGTCAGCCCAGCCTTCTCAAACTTCTCACGGTATGCCCACTGCCAGCTGTACTCAAAGTGAGCCTCATCCTTAGGCTCATAGTTTGCGGTGTCGAGATAGTTGCATCCGCAAGCCAGGCAGGCGTCCATTATGGTAAGATCCTGATAAGGCAGGGCAAGGTTGATAACCAGCTCGGGCTTATAGTCGTTGAACAGAGCCTTGAGCTGCTCAACGTCGTCGGCGTCAACCTGCGCCGTCTTTATATCCATGTTAATTCCGGCCTTGTGGATGGCGTCGACAATCTGGTCGCACTTCTCCTTACGGCGACTTGCAATCATGAACTCGGTAAACACGTCAGCATTCTTTGCTATCTTGAACGCTGCAACGGTAGCTACGCCACCGGCTCCAATCATTAATACTTTTCCCATTTTAAAAATTTATTTTGCTTGTTTTTTGTTATTAGTCTTTTAAAGATTATAGGGGATGGGACTTATGGGGCGGGTAATTGGCGATGACAGACATCTGGCAGCCAAGGCTGCCGCTCCGCCATAATCCCTGCCGCTCCCTATTTTATCTCATCGGCCCTTATGCCCAGCGCGCTCATCAGCGAGTAGCCGAGTATCTCCTGACGGAAGTTGCCGCCCTGCATGGGCTGCATGGCAAACACGGTTACACGCTTTTCGTCGTCAACATTTCTCAGGGCATGGCGCACACGGTCGTAGATGCGCTCGGCATCGGGCACAACCATAACACGCTTCACGTCTTTCTGGGCACATATAAACTCTACCGTCTCAACGAAGAAATCGTCCTTGCTGACAATGTCCTCAACGGGAAGCGCACTGATAAGGAACTCTCCCAGGTTGTCCTTAAACGCCATGCCGTCAAGTTCATGGGCATATTCAGACGGCTTGAAATTGTCAAGTCTGTCTCTGTTCTTGCCGTGTATCAGAATCACCTGCGTCTGGTGTTCGCCCTCGCGCAGTCCTCCGTCAAGACCGATGCAGTCAATCCAGCGCGCCATGTCGGCCTGCGGGATGCGCCGCTCTATCATCCTTTCAAAATTAACGATAAGGTCGAACGCCACTTTATCTATATAGTCGGCGTCTACCACCATAACATTCTCGCACCATTTTGCGGTGCCTGCCAAATTGTTATTCATGTATGCAAACTTACACAAAAATAATGAGAATACACACCGTTAGACAAAAAAACTGACTTTTTGATATTCTTTGTAATGTGTCTTTCAAAGCGAAAGACACATTACTCATGTTTTCAGACTAAACTATTATAGTTTTTGCACATTCTGCGGCATCATTCTGCCGGCTCAGCCCTTGCTATACGCCTTCTGCTGCCGTCGCGCTGTCCTGAAATAATCAGCGGCACACGCTCTACCACAACCACCGACGTGTCGAGACCGAGCGCCTTAGGCTCGTCTACGCCAATGCGTCTTATTATAGCATAGAGGCTCATCAGCAAGTTCTGACGGCGGTCTGACGAATCTTCGGGATAATAGATGCGGTGGATTATAATGAAGCGGAAGTCGCCGGCAATGCCCTTGCTGCGCAGCGAAGGATAAGAACTGGTAAGGTCTACCTCGCCTGAAGCCACCAGGTCTTCTATTATCTGGCGGAGATACAGGCTGACGCGCGGCTCAATTCTGAATCCTATGCGCAGGTTTATGCTGAACAGCGTGTCGGGCACGAGTGCCTTGCAGGTGTATTCGAGCGTGTCGGGCGCGTCAACAAACTCAATGTGCAGCAGCCAGTAATGGTCGGCACGCTTGGGCTGCTTGTTTATTATCGAATAAAGCAGCTTGTCGTCCACTCCGCCTTCAGTCGGTGCATGGTTTACATACACAAGGTTTGAGGCATACTTTGGTATGCTGTTGTCTGCCTTTATCGCAGATATTATGTCGTGATAGTCGCTGAGTTTCTTTATGCGCAGATAGCGGCTGCGTATCTTGCGTGCACTTATCCACACAAACATAATGAAGCAGAGCAAGCCGCCTATGAGCAGGGTGAACCATCCGCCGGCAACAAACTTAGACATGTTGGCAGCAAGGAACAGTCCTTCGAGCACACAGTAAAGACCGACAAAAATGATTACGACAAAACGCGGAGCTGACATCTTGCGCAGATAGAAGCCCAGAAGCAGCGTTGTCATCAGCATGGTTATGGTGATAGCCAGTCCGTAGGCTGCCTCCATGCGCGAAGAATCGCCGAAGAGAAGCACCGTAAACACCACGGCCACATACATAAATCCGTTTACCGTAGGAATATATATCTGTCCCTTCACATTGGTAGGGTGCTTTATCCTCATGCGGGGCCAGAAGTTGAGGTTCATCGCCTCACTCAATATTGAGAACGAACCGCTGATAAGTGCCTGGCTCGCCACGATGGCCGCACCCGTTGCCATAAACACGGCAAAGAGCAGCATGCCGTCTGGCATGATGGCATAAAAAGGATTGTCGTTGCCGGCTGCACGCACCGGATTGGCAAGCACCCACGCACCCTGACCGAGATAGTTGAGGATGAGCATAATCTTGACAAAAATCCAGCTGATGGCAATGTTGTGCTTACCGCAATGTCCAAGGTCGGAATAAAGGGCCTCGGCACCCGTGGTACAGAGAAAAACGGCTCCGAGCACGAGGAACCACACAGGCGACTCTATAAGCAGACGCACCGCATAATATGGATTAAAGGCCTTGAGAACCTGCGGACAGCCTATAAGCCACATAAGGCCAACGACACCGAGCAGCATGAACCACAACAGCATGAATGTTCCGAAAGAACGGCCTACATGCTCCGTACCAAAACGCTGCACGAAGAACACAACAGTGATGACGGCAATGGCAACAGGCAGCACGGGTATATCGGGATTGATGCCGCGCAGTCCCTCTATGGCTGTGGTTATGGTGATGGCAGGCGTTATCACTCCGTCGGCCAGAAGCGTACTGGCTCCTATAACGGCTATGGCATAAATCCAACGCCGCTTATGCCGGCGCAACAGTGCGTAGAGAGCCAATATTCCGCCCTCTCCATGATTGTCGGCACGCAATGCTATGAGCACATACTTTATGGTAGTCTGCAACGTAAGCGTCCAGATTATGCACGAAAGCGCTCCCAGCACGTAATTTTCAGTCAGAGCTTCGCCCGTGTGTGTTATTGCTTTCATCACATACAGGGGTGACGTTCCGATGTCTCCAAAAACAATTCCCAGCGTCATGAGTATTCCGGCAAGTCCGGCTTTGCTCACTCCCGCCGTAGCATTTACCTTAGATGTTTGTACCATATTGAATATATTTTATTTCGCCTGCAAAATTATAACGATAAAATGAAAGAAATGCTTATTTTTACATTTTATTTTATGCAGTGAGAGAAACGGCCGACTCCTTCACGCACAACAAAAGGATGCGCCTACAGAATAATATGAATAAACATGAGACAGGAAACGTCTGTAAAAACAGCGATATAAAAGAACACAAAATCTGCTGATAAGGAGGCAAGAAAAAACCGGAAGAGCAGGCATAATGCCTTGTCTTCCGGCAGCTTATAATAACTAAACCATACAACTTTCATAAAGTGAGTCTGACGCAGGCCGCAATACTTTTAATCCAAACCGGTCTTTATCTGTCAGAATTAAAGAACAGCATCAGGACCTTGCGCTGACCGGCATAATGCCTATATCAGCCGTTAAATCAGAACTCAACAAGAATACGGAAAATCTTTCCGGGATTCTCGCTCCAGTCTTTCATTGCATCAGGAGTTTCCTCGGGAGTAACGACCTTAGATATAAACTTCTCGATGGGATAACGTCCTGTGTTAATGCAGTTGATAACAGCTCTGAAGTCAGACGGAGTTGCATTGCGAGAACCGCGTATGTCAAGTTCCTTCTGAACGAACAGCTTTGTCTGGAAAGCCACTTCGCTCTTGGCATATCCGATGCAAACCACACGTCCGGTAAAGCCAACCTCGTTGACAGCCATAACGTAAGTGGCAGGACTGCCTACAGCCTCGATGACAACATCGGCACCATAGCCTCCGGTTATCTCCTGTATGCGCTGATGAACATCCTCTGTCATGGTGTTAACAGCATATGTTGCTCCAGCCTCCTTGGCAAGCGCAAGTTTCTCGTCGTCGATGTCGGCAGCAATGACTATTGCACCGCGCAAAGACGCACGCATAACAGCACCAAGGCCCACCATTCCGCAACCGATAACCATTACGAAGGTGTTGTCGGTAACCTCGGCACGCGACACGGCATGGAAACCGACACTCATAGGCTCTATCAAGGCGCAGCTGCGCACAGGAATATCGCCTGCCGGTATGACCTTTGTCCAAGGCAGAGCGGCATACTCACACATAACGCCCTGACGCTGCACGCCCAAAGTTTCATTGTGCTCACAGGCATTATAGCGTCCGTTGCGGCAAGAGGCGCAGTTGCCGCAATTTGTGTAAGGGTTAAGCGTAACAACCATTCCCTTCTTCAGTGTGTCGGGAACATCGGCACCAACTTCCTCAATAACGGCACCCACCTCGTGTCCCGGAACGACAGGAAGCTTCACCATTGGGTTGTTGCCGCGGTAAGTATTAAGGTCGGATCCGCAGAATCCTACATATTTTATTTTCAGTAAAACCTCATCAGCCTTTATCACCGGCTTTTCTATTTCAGCCACACCAATCTCCTGAGGTGCGGCAATACGAACTGCTTTCATTTTTTCTACGTTTGTTTTTATTTTAATTTATCACTTTATATCCTTTCCAGCCATAATATGCGCAAAAAGCGAAACATATCATTGGCACAATGTATGCGATGTAGTACATCTCTTCGTTGGCATGCATGAAGTATGCCGTAAGCTGCGGCAGACAGGCGTTGCCGACAATGGCCATGACAAGAAATGCCGAACCGCTCTTGGTCTGGTCGCCCAATCCCTGCAGGGCCAAGGAGAACTGTGTGGGATAGATAATAGACATGAAGAACGACACGGCAAGCATGGCATAAATGCCTACATGTCCGCCAAAAGCGCAGATAACGCCACACAGGATTATCAGCAAGATTGAATATACCATAAGCATGTGCGACGGCTTAAACTTTATCATCAGCGCAGTGCCCACCCAGCGGCCTACCAGAAACGCCAGCATGTAGAATCCGAAGAACGTTGTGGCTGTGGCCTCATCAAGTCCGGCATACACACAGCAGTAAACGAGGAAGAGGCTGTTGATGGCCGTCTGTCCGCCGTTATAGAAGAACTGTGCGATGACGCCCCAGCGCAGGTGTGAATGTCTGAGCACGGAGAAGTCGATAAGCTTGCCTTCGCCGCGGGCCTCGCCCGACTTGCTTTCATCTGCTATTTTAGGAAATTTCGTAAACACGAATATCAGCGCCACGACAATCAGTAGCGTGCCCAGAAGCAGATACGGCAGACGCATCGACTCGGTTTCATGTTGAATGTAGGCCTCCCAGCCGCCTTCATAGCTCAGGGGCAATGTCTCACGCGTGTAATTATTGCCGCTCAGCACCAGCTTGCTCAAGAACATGGCAGAGATAAACGCGCCAAGACCGTTGAACGACTGGGCCAGGTTAAGACGCCTTATTGACGTCTCCGGCTTGCCCAATACTGTTACATACGGATTGGCAGCCGTCTCAAGGAAGCACATGCCCGTGGCTATAATGAAGAAGACACACAGATAAACCCAGTATGACTTGATCATAGCTGCCGGGAAGAACAGGAAGCCGCCCAGCGAGGCAAGGCACAAGCCAAAGATGATGCCGGCCTTGTAGCTGTAACGCTTCATGAACATGGCTATTGGTATAGGGAAAATAAAGTAAGCCAGCCAGTAAGCCGTCTCTGTAAACGAAGCCTCAAAAGTGTTGAGCTCGCAGGTCTTCATCAGCTGCCTTATCATCGTCGGCAGCAGATTGCTGCTTATCGCCCATAGAAAAAACAGGCAGAATATCAGCGACAAAGGCACTATATAGCTATTTTTTTTCATAACGACATCATATTATTTACTCCGACATATTCTTTACGTATGGCAGGTCAGGCAGATTGTTGAAGCCATAGAACTTTTCAGCATTCTCGCCGAGGAACTGTCTTTTTTCCCTGTCTGTCAGGTCATTGGTCTTCAGGATAAAGTCATAAGACATCTTATAGGTTATGGCCGTTATGGTGCGCGGATAGTCTGATCCCCACATCAGCTTGTCGGCACCAACCATGTCGATGGCCTCCCTGATAGCCCTGACGGCTCCGTTAAAGGGATAGAACTCTTTGTTGAACAGCCATGTTATGCCGCCCGACTCTATCATCACGTTGTCGTTAAGGGCGAGTTTTATCTGGTCTTCCCAACCCGGGGCGGTAACCATGCCGAAATGTCCTATAGCAATCTTCAGGCGCGGACACTCCTCTATCACCTCCTTGATCTCGCCGTTCTGCAAGTTGTTTTCAGCCAGACACAACGACAGGATGACGCCCTTGTCCTCCATCAGATGAAACATCTTCATCATTTCGGGAGAATTCAGGTTTACTCTTCCGTCGCTCAATATCAGCCTGTGGCCAGGTATGGCAATACCCTTGAAGCCGCTATCGATAAGCGAAGCTGCCGTGTCATAGAATCCGGGCTTGAAGTAATCGCACATGCCGAACACAAAGAAGCGTTCGGGATAGTCGCTCTTCACCTTTGCCAGATAGTCGTTCTGTATGCCGTCGATAAACTCCTGCACGACAACAGCTCCGCCCACCTGTGCGTAGTTCATGTTAGAGAGGAAAACCTCGGCGCTGTTTACGCCGTCTATCATAAACGGCGGAACCATCTGCACCTCTTCCGTAAGAAAGAACGACCGGCCATTCTTCAATGTCCTGACCGGCATTCCGTTCCAAGAAGTATCCTGGCGCAGCCACAAATGTGAATGCGCATCTATAATTTTATAGTCCATGTCTGCCCTGCTATATTATGTGTTAGCCCAGCGCACACGCATCTGGTCGCCAATTATCTTCTGTACTTCCTCAACCAAGCTGCTGTCCATCGGCGAATTTACATAGTCGATGTTCTTCAGCACGTTCTGAGGATTAGCCGAGCTGAACAGCGTGGTGGCGATGCGCGGATTGCTTGTAGAATACTGCACGGCGAGCTTTTCTATCGGATAGCCGTGTTCTGTGCAGTAGTCAGAAGCACGCATGCAAGCCTCCTTAAGAGCCACCGGAGCCGGATGCCATGCCGGGGCACCGCGCTGCGACAACAGTCCCATCGAGAACGGCGAAGCATTTATTATGCCCACATTGTTTGCCTCAAAGAAGTCGAGATAGTCGAGCAGCATCTCGTCGTTGAGACTATAATGGCAGAAACACAACACAGACTCAACTGTTCCGGCCGGAACATGCTCTATCACCCATTTAAGGTTTTCGGGCTGCAGGTCGGTGATGCCCACATGCTTCACCACTCCTTCCTCGCGGAGCTTCACCAGTGCGGGCAGAGTCTCGTTGACAACCTGATTGAGGTCGGCAAACTCAACATCGTGAACATTAATCAAGTCGATGTAGTCAATGTTGAGGCGCTCCATGCTCTCGTAGACACTGTCGGTTACGCGCTTGGCAGAATAGTCCCAGGTGTTGACGCCGTTCTCGCCGTAGCGTCCCACCTTTGTCGAAAGATAATATCTGTCGCGCTGTATTTCCTTCAAGGCTTTTCCCAATACCATCTCGGCCTTGTAATGACCGTAATATGGAGATACGTCTATAAAGTTAATTCCGTTGTCAACTGCCGTATGGACTGCTTTTATGCCCTCTGACTCGCGTATGTCATGAAAGACGCCGCCTAAAGAAGAGGCGCCAAAGCTGAGATTAGACACACGCATTCCTGTTTTTCCTAATTCATTGTAGATCATAGTAGAAATATTTATATCTTACGATATGACGCAAGGCAATGAAAAATGTCATATTAAAATTGTTTAAATTATTATGTCTTTCTTCACTCAACCTGCCAAATCATGCTTTTTTAAGCACTTTCAGCCACCGCATCACAGGCATGGCCACACCTTATAAATACACGTATAAAGCCATAATACGCATGTCAATGCTTACATTTTTGACAAAAATTATAGGTTGTATCCATAGATTTTCAAGAAAAAGAACGTATATTTGCACATCGCTTGTGAGCGAAAACCGCATGGCGCGGATTATCTCTCCGCAGGCAGGCTTCCATCAGGAATACTTTACTAAACACATCGTCATGTTCGAAAAATGAACATCCGGATTAAGAATCATGGTTACATACGCTGAAAGGCAAGAAAAAATCATCCGTCAAAAATCCGAGTTTTAATATCAAATCACGAAGTGGTCATTATGTTCAATTTTGTAAATTTGCGCAGTCAAAATAATCAAAATATGAAAAGTATACTTGACGGACGTCCCGCATTGAAGAAAGAAATTGACAAAGTGGCTGAAGTAGCCGGTTATCTTTGGCAGAAGGGATGGGCTGAAAGAAACGGAGGAAACATTACAATAAACATCACAGAGCTGGTTGACGACGAAATAAGACAGATGCCGGCCATAAGTGAAGTGAAGCAAATAGGAGTAACGCTGCCTCATCTTAAAGGCACATACTTCTTCTGTAAAGGAACAAACCGCAGAATGCGCGACTTGGCTCGCTGGCCAATGGAGAACGGAAGCGTAATCCGTATACTTGACGACTGCGCAAGCTATGTGATCATAGCCGACAACGTGGTTAATCCCACGAGCGAGCTGCCTTCGCATCTCATGGTACACGACCATCTGATTGAGAAAGGCTCTCCTTACCGCGCATCGCTGCACACTCACCCGATTGAGCTTGTTGCAATGACACACATACGCAAGTTCTTGGGCAAAGACGTGCTAACGAAGCTGCTTTGGAGCATGATTCCGGAGACAAAGGCTTTCTGTCCGCGCGGATTGGGCATTATTCCTTATCAGTTGCCCAGCAGCGTTGAGCTTGCAGAAGAAACTGTAAGACAGCTTGACGACTACGACGTGGCAATGTGGGAGAAGCACGGAGTGTTTGCCATAGACAACGACATCATGCAGGCATTCGATCAGGTTGACGTGCTGAACAAGAGCGCCCTGATATACATCGCTGCCAAGAATATGGGCGAAGAGCCTGAAGGCATGAGCGACGAGCAGATGGCTGAAATGTCTAAGGCATTTAACTTGCCTAAATAAAGTTTGAATAAAAATCTTATCATTCTCAGATAATATTAGTTTAAGAGTCTATTTAGACGGCGGAATCCTGATGCTGTGAAGCATTGGGATTCTGTTATTTTATGGGGTTTCAATATCAGGCAGGACCTTATTTGCAGCTGAATAGACATGCTGACACGCCATAAAATTAAGCCCCAATCGGCATCAGGCCGCCATAGCTTTATCTATTTTTGGCATTCATACTTTCAGCCCGTCTTTATGTTCACTTTTTCTTGACATAGCCTGCCATTCCTGCGAAAAATCTAACGAAAATCCCCTCAAAATAAAGCAAAAATACAGACTGAAAACTAATAACGATTTGGATTGAAACCATAGACCAACAGGACGTAGCTACATAAAAGCTTATGTTACGGCTGACTTTACAGAGACGATTATCCACACCTCATGACGGCAGACTTATCCTGAAACAGCAAGATTTGTAAAAGACGGCATTCTGCCCTGTAAAAGATGGCTTTTTACAGGCTGATATGTGGCTTTTTACATTGCGAAAAGCCACATATTGCATGCCATGAAACAGCACTGATAAATACAAGAAGTTTTTTAACTCAAATCAGACCACTTGCGTTATACAGCCAAACAATAAATTTTTTCAGAAAAAACTCGTCACTCATCACATCTGCACGCAACCATCTGACAGACAAAGACATAACGTGTGACGAGTTGAATAAGCAAAACGTCACCAAACATCACGCCCAAGCAAGACAGGTGATATATGGTGACGTTTTACAGCTGCAACTCATCACGCCACAAGTCAGTAAAAATCAACAAGTTACACGCAGATGTGACGAGTGATGAGTTTTCAGGAAAAACTTTTTTACCTTATTTGCGTCATTCGCCCGACTCACTTCAACAGCTGGGGAAGGAACGAAGACACAACAAGTATGATAATGCCGGCCACGAGCACGGCGATGGTCTTCTGCGAACAGCCTTTCCACTCTTTCAGTATTATTCCCCATACATTGCTGAAGGTTACGTTGAGGGCCATCAGTATGCACCATGAGAATGTTAGCAGTACGGGCGAATCGGTCAGGAATCCCTTGCCAAGGCTGAGACCGAAGAACTGGCTGTACCACAGCAGTCCGGCAAGGGCGCAGAACACAATGTTGTTAAGATAAAGGCTTGTCTGCGAATAGTCGCCCCATGTGCGGTTCTTGCCGTTCTGGTAGAAACAGTATACCGCATTGGTGACAAAGCCGCCCAGCGTAACGAGGAACGTTGCGGGCAGCGTGCGGAACATCGGGTCGGTGGCGTCGCCGAAGTTGAGATGCTCGCCAAAGCCGAGACCTATGCTGAAGCATGCGCTCATAAATCCTGCAAGCAGCGCAACGATGATGCCCTTGGTGAAGTTGAAGTCCTTAACGGCCTTCTTCTTCTCTTCGTCACTGAGCGACTGCGACTTCATGTTGCCTGCCACGCCAATAACGCCAATACCTATCAGCGTAACCACCACGCCTACGATAACGGGCATCGTAAGGTCTTGTGTGTTGCCCGTAAATATGGGGGTGAGTATGGTTCCGAGTCCGGCGCATGTGCCGAGAGCGATGCTCTGTCCGAGAGCCACTCCGAGATAGCGCATAGAAAGGCCGAACGTAAGGCCGCCGATGCCCCACAGTACGCCAAAGAACATTGTCCACAAAGCCGCCACGGGGTCTGCCATATACACTTCAGCGAGACTGTGGCCTGAAGGCACTGCCAGCAAGGCGCCGAGCAGCGGGAACACGAGCCACGCAAAGACACCCTGCACAAGCCAATAAGACTCCCAGCTCCATTTCTTTATTTTGTTGATGGGCACATAACAGCTCGACTGGCAGAATGCGCCCACAGCTATTATTATCAGTCCTATTATTATTTCCATCAGAAGAAACTGAAAAGATTATAAACTATGGATTATTAATTAAAAAAGAGTTGAGAAATATTTCTCGATTCTCAACTCTTTTCATTTGTCTTTCTGTCTACTATATTAACCTCTTTTTGATGTTACGTCTTTTTCATACTGCTCTACGTCGGCAATGAAAGCCTGACCAACAGGCACATTGTTGCGCAGACAGAACTCGTCGTAAACAGCGTTCCACGGAAGAGCCTTAGCCTCCTCGAGCAGAGCCAGACGCTCAAAGCCCTTGCCCTCGTCTTCATACTTGCGCAGTGTTGCCAGCGGCTCGAGCAGAGCGCGCAGCATGCACTTCTGTGCGGCACGGCTACCTACGACATAAGCACCGATGCGGTTGATTGAAGCGTCGAAGTAGTCGAGGCCATAGTGTACGCGGTCAAGAGCACCTGCACGTACAATCTCGCTGAAGAGGTCGAGTGTCGGGTCGTCCATGATTGTAACGTGGTCTGAGTCCCAGCGGATCGGACGGCTTACGTGCAGCATCAGCTCAGGCACATAGAGCAGCATGGCCGAAACCTTGTCGGCAACGCTCTCTGTAGGATGGAAGTGGCCTGTGTCGAGTGTAATCATCTTGTTGTTCTGCGCAGCGTAAGATGTGTAGAAGTCGTTTGAGCCTACAGTATAGCTTTCAAGACCGATACCGAACACCTTGCTCTCTATGCAGTCCTTCATGTTGTCATATTTTGTTGCGAAGATCTGGTCGAGAGAGTCTTTAAGCAGTTCGCGGTATTTCAGCTTGTTCACTGTCATGTCCTTGCTTCCGTCATGCACCCAGAGGTTCATGATACAAGGATCGCCCTGTGCCTTACCCATTTCCTCGGCAATGGCACGACAACGCTTTGTGTGCTCAATCCAGAAGTTGCGTATGCCTTCGTCAGGATTTGCCAGAGAAAGGTTGCCGCTCTTTGGGTGAGAGAATGAAGTAGAGTTGAAGTCGAGCTTCATGTTGTTCTCCTTACCCCACTCTATCCAGCTTGCAAAGTGCTTAGGCTCAACCTGGTCGCGGTCGACAGCCTCGCCCTTGAAGTCGCCGTATATTTCATGAAGGTTCAGACGGTGAGTTCCGGGGATGAGCGACTTAGCCTTTATTATGTCAGCTCTTACTTCGTCTATGTTGCGTGCGCGTCCGGGATAGTTACCGGTTGTAGCGATACCGCCGCTCAGCGAACCTGTAAGGTTCTCGAAGCCGATAACGTCATCTGTCTGCCAGCAATGCAGGCTGAGGTGAAAGTCCTGCATCTGATTCAACACCTTCTCTGTATCAACGCCAAGCTCGGCATAGCGCTCTTTGGCTATCTCGTAAGCCTTATTTATCATTTCTTCTTTCATAAGTTATAAGTTTTATAATTTTTTGGTTTATTCGTTTTATTATTTATTTTCCTTTGACTCTACCACCTTCAGGTATTTCTCGTAAGCAGCATCCCACTCAGCCTTGTCCTTAGGCTCGAAGCGCTTCATGCTCACGCTGTCGGCTATGATGTGGCGCATGTCGAAGATATCCTCAACGGCTCCGGCAGCTTTTGCCTGCAGCATGATGTTGCCAAGAGCGGTGCATTCCTGCGGACCGGCAAGCACGGTGACGCCTGTGGCGTTGGCCGTAAACTGGTTGAGATACTCGTTGAGCGATCCGCCACCGATAATATGAAGAGTGTTTATCGGGAACACCGACATTTCTTTAAGATAGCCGAACACCTGACGGTAACGCAGCGCCAGACTGTCGAGTATACAGCGGCATATCTCGGCATAGCCTTCGGGTACGTGCTGACCTGTCTCTGCGCAATACTGCTTTATGGCAGCCTGCATGTCGGCAGGATTGGCAAACATCTCGTCGTCGGGGTTGATGATGCTCTGAAAGGCAGTAGCCTTCATTGCGTCTGCCAGCAGCACGCCATAGTCAGACGGAGCCTCGTCGCCCCACTCCTTGCGGCAGCGCTCAAGCAGCCACATGCCGCAGATATTCTTAAGGAAGCGTGTAGTGCCTTCCACTCCGCCCTCATTGGTGAAGTTCAGCTCATAGCTGCGTCCGTTAATTATGGCGTCCTTGGTCTCAATGCCCATAAGGCTCCATGTGCCGCTGCTGAGATAGGCAAACTTCTCGTCGGCAGCAGGTACGGCAGCCACGGCACTTGCCGTGTCATGACCTGCAACGGCTATCACCGGCACGGGGCCAAGCCCTGTCATCTTCTGCACCTCATCAGTGAGCACGCCTATCTTGTAGCCGGGAACAACCATCTTGCCAAACTTGCCGCGCGGAAGTTCGAGACTCTCGAGCAACATCTCGTCAAGCTCTTTCGTAACCGGATTGAGCATCTGGCTTGTTGAAGCTATGGTATATTCGCAGACAGCCTCGCCCGTGAGCATCCAGCTGAGCGCATCAGGCATGAAGAGTATCTTCTCGGCATTCTTCAGAGCCGAATTGCCGTCGCGTTTCATGGCATAAAGCTGAAACAGCGAATTGAAGTTCATAAACTGTATGCCTGTGGCGCCATACACTTTCTCCTTTGACACTTTCTTTTCGAAATACTCCTCCATCGCACCAAACGTGTGAGGGTCGCGATATGAGAACGGATTGCGCAGCAGCGCGCCGTCGTCGCCCACACATACGAAGTCGACGCCCCATGTGTCGATGCCTATGCTGGTTATCTCGACGTTACGTTTTGCCACAATCTTCAAGCCTTTTATTATCTCGAAATAAAGAGCGTAAATATCCCAGTAAAAATGTCCGCCGGTTTCTATCAGGTTGTTAGGAAAGCGTGTAATCTCCTCTAACTTTATCTTACCGTCTGAAAGAGTGCCGACGATAGTCCTGCCGCTTGTAGCTCCAAGGTCGACAGCAAAGAAACATTTTGAATTGCCCATTTAGTATATTAGTATGTTTTTAGCGTATTAAATTAATTTCTGCAAAGATAAAGATTATTTCAAATAAGTGAATATAACAATTTGATTTTTAGACAATAAGATTTGAGAATAAAACTTAGCTTAACATTATGAAAGCATCTGTGCATCACTTCTTTGCAAACGTTTTCGTAAGGACAAGCATATCGTCCCGAGGGCAAAATCACGGCTCACGGAACGGACAGACATATTGTTACTGCCGACGGGATGACTCACGGCACAAACAGACAAAGATGAAGAAAACAAGCATAACAACACGTCACAAAAAGGCAGAAAACAGGACCTGATTATAACACAAACAAAGTATTTTTCGGTAAATATTTTATTGGAGTAGAAAATAATTACTAAATTTGCACGATAATATGAACTAATCTTAAATAATTAAAAATGTCAACTTTAACATTAGCTATCGTAACCGTATTTATCATCGGTTATCTGTGTATTGCCCTCGAAAGCTTCACCAAGGTGAACAAGGCTGCCATTGCGCTGCTTATGCTGGTGGGCTGCTGGACAATATTTATGTTCGATCCGGGAAGCTACCTGCCCGGTGTTGCCGGCGATAAGATATCGCTTGCTGTAAATGAAATAATTGAGAAGCATCTGGGAAGCACTTCAACCACACTGTTCTTCCTCATGGGTGCAATGACCATCGTTGAGGTGGTTGACCAGAACGGCGGCTTCAACTTCGTCCGCGACAAGATTGTGGCCTATCCCAAGGGCGCGCAGTTCCGCTGGACCATGCTCAATCTGGGCCGTGTGCGTATCACCGGCGTCGACCTGACCGGCTCGCTCACGCTCAATCCGCTGCGCGACCTCTACATCACCGGCAAACTTCAGTACACTTATCAGGAAGCAATCGACGTAACCAGTCCGGCCGACACCTACTATCGCGACCAGATACCCTACATTCCATGGCACAGCGGCTCGGCAATCGTTCAGGCAACATGGCGCTCATGGAGCCTTAACTACAGCTTCATCTACACCGGCGAGCGCTACAATCAGCAGGAAAACATCGTTTATAACCACACGCAGCCGTGGTACACGAGCGACATCTCCATTGCGCGCAGCTTCCGCTGGAGCCGCTATTCGGCCAAGGTTCAGCTCGAAGTGAACAATCTCTTCAGCCAGGACTACGACGTGATACTCAACTATCCCATGCCCAAGCGCAACTATCGTCTTACCCTAAGTTTTGAATTATGATGCACAACATACATTTTCTGTATATCCTCCTGCTGTCGGCTGTCCTTCTGTCGTCATGCCGCGAAGACGAGGTCGTGGTGCCTACGGAGTACGACATACTGCCCGTAACCGTGCCCGAAGGCAGCGATGTCGTAGGCATGTACCTGCTCAACGAGGGCAACATGGGCAGCAACAAGTGCACGCTCGACTATCTCGACTTTGTGCAGGGCTACTATGTGCGCAACCTCTACGCCGAGCGCAATCCCCATGTCATAAAGGAACTTGGCGACGTCGGCAACGACATACGTGTCTACGGCTCAAAACTCTACGTCGTGGTCAACTGCTCCAACAAGATGGAAGTGCTCGACGCACGCACCGGGGTGCGCATATCTCAGGTGGACATACCCAACTGCCGCTACGTAAACTTCTACCGCGGCCACGCCTATGTCAGCTCCTACGTCGGCCCCGTTCAGCTCAACAATCCCAACGCCGTTAAGGGTGCGGTCTACAAGGTGGACACGCTCACGCTCAAGGTGGTGGACAAATGCACCGTTGGCTACCAGCCCGAAGAACTCGAAGTGCTTGGCGAATACCTCTATGTGGCCAACTCCGGCGGCTACATGGCGCCCAACTACGACAACACCGTGTCGGTGATAGAGTTTGAAGGGTTCAGGCAGATGCAGAAGATACCCGTCGGAATCAACCTCCACCGCATCAGGGCCGACCGCCACGGACGGCTTTGGGTTACGTCGCGAGGCGACTATGAGACCATAAGTTCTAATCTCTACGTGCTCCAGAAGAAGAGCGGACGCAACGAGATGGAAGTAACCGACACGCTCAACATTCCCTGCTCGAACTTCTGCATCAGCGGCGACTCGCTCTATTACTACAGCACCGAGTGGAACAACTACACCCAGCAGAACACCATAACCTACGGAATAATAAACACGGAGACGATGAAGCGCGTGAGCGACTCGTTCATAACCGACGGCACGCAGGCCGACATCACCATTCCGTATGGCATCAGCATACATCCCGACACGGGCGACATATACATCACCGACGCCAAAAACTACGTGTCGAGCGGCGTGCTTCACTGCTATTCGAAAGACGGAAAACACAAATGGAGCGTGCGCACGGGCGACATTCCTGCCCACATGTGCTTCATAAAAGGTTCTTCAAAATAATTCATTATGAGCAGAATAAAACATCATATAGTGCGCCTTTCGGTCATGTCTGCCGTTGTTGTGGCGGCTGTGTTGCCGTGTTCGTGCGAACGCGACGCCGAGAATGTCAGTTCGGGTCTTGACGACTATTACTACATAGAGCGCATGAAGAAGCTCAGGCTTGCCCCTGCCTACACCGGCGACTCTTACCGCTGGACCGTCAGGACGGCATCGGGCGCCGACTCGCTCCTTTCCACCGAGCGCGAGTATATCTTTCTCGCGCAGCACGAAGGCGAGTATGTGATTACCTTTGAGCTCGACGACGGCGGGCGCGGATACAAGCAGACATTTCCCGTTACGGTGCTTCACGAGGAAGTGGAGTATAGTCCCTATACGGCAAGCGTGTATGAATATTGCCCCGCTCCGGGCCAGTTTGTCAACACGATGCCTATCTATGAGCCAGGCGACGACACTGAAACAATGAGGCAGAAGGCTGAGGACGACCTAGTGAACGACGTGATGATAACCCTCGGAGCCTATGGAGGCTACGTTACGTTTGCCTTCGACCACACTGTGGTGAACGTGCCGGGCGAGAAAGACTTTTACATAAAAGGCAACTCGTTCTACTCAGACATACCCGGATATGCCGAGCAGCGGGGCGGCAACTGCGAGCCGGGCATAGTGATGGTGGCGTTCGACCGCAACATGAACGGACACCCTGACGACGACGAATGGTATGAGCTTGCCGGCAGCGAATATAACAACAGCGCCACGATAAAGAACTACGGCATAACCTACAGCCGTCCGGTGGAGCACGATCCTGTTCCCGACGCGTCGGGAACGCTCACCGACACGCTCTACATACCATGGAAAGACAACCGCGGAAACAGCGGACATATATATAAGAACATGTACCATACGCAGAGCTATTATCCCGAATGGATAGATGCCGACGAGCTTACGTTCAGCGGAACGCGACTGCCCGACAACGGCAAGGACGTGAGCGGATGGGGCTCTTACTATGTTCTCTACTCATATCCGTGGGGCTATGCTGACAATCATCCCAACGACTCCATAGGCCTTAACAGCTTCGACATAGGCTGGGCTGTGGACAGTCAGGGTAACAAAGTCAATCTGCCGGGCGCTGACTTCATACGTGTCTACACCGGCGTAAACCAGTATTGCGGATGGGTGGGCGAGACCTCTACCGAGATTTCGCGTGCGCAAGACCTGCATGTGCAGGCCGACATGCAGCCCAATGCGGCTCCCATGACCATAAGACGAGCAAAACAGACAAATAAATAACAAACATGTTTAATTTTTAAAAGTTAAGTTCTTTATGAAGAAAAAGATTTACTTATTGTTGTTTGCACTGCTGTCGGGCGTGTTTGCCATCGCCCAGACAATAAAGGTGCAGGGCGTTCCGCGCAACATCAAGAACGGAACCGTAATGATGTCGGCCACCGACAACACGTGCGATGTCGACTTCTCTAAGATTACGCGCTGGATAGGTGAGGGCGACAAGCAGGCCGCGCTCGTCATCAAATGGAACGACAGCCGCGAGGAACGCCTCTATGTGTGGGGCTACCGTTGGACCGACGAGGCCGACGGCACGGGTGCAGCAATGCTCTGCAACATAGCAAAGAACGACCCTAACTTCATCGTTCTCGTTTATGGCAACACTCCTTACGGCACCACCATCGGCGGTGGGGGCTACGACTTTTACGGCGACGGATTCAGCATAACAAAGAACGGCGAGGCCGTGGAGCCTGATGAGGACGGACTGCTGCACACCACAAGCTACGACTTTGACAGCTATGTGTCGGCCGACGAGGACGACCTCTGGTTCTCAGGCTGGTATGACGGCTATCTGTCTTACTGGGTGTGCGACACTCCGGGCGAAGCGTTCGGCTACTCTAACGTGGGCGCAACAGGCCGCAAACTCGTCGACGGATGCGTTGACGGATGGTCGGCCGTGAGAGACATGAGCGACATGAACATGGGCAACATGATTGGCGAGCTGTATTATCTGCCTGCGCTGACGTCAGAGCCCGTGCTGGTTGACTACACCAAAGGCACATTCATCGTGAACGAAGACTGGTATGGCCACCAGAACTCTACCGTAAACTTCCTCACAGACGAGGGCGAATGGGTTTACCGCGTGGTGCAGAAGGAGAATCCCGGCGTTGAGCTTGGAGCCACCGTGCAGTATGGAGCAATCTACGGCGACAAGTTCTTCATCATAGCCAAGCAGCCCAAAGATCCGGGCGCAAGCATCATGGGCGGACGCATAACCATCTGCGACGCCAAGACAATGAAGGTGCTGAAGCAGATAGAAAACATTGCCGTTGACGACAATGGCTCAAGCATTGCCGACGGCCGCGGCTTCCTCGGAGTGGACGAGCACAAGGCATACGTAGGCACAAGCAACGGCATCTACGTTCTCGACCTCGACAAACTGGAGATTACGGGCAGCGTAGGCGGAGCCGGAACAGACAGCGACGACCCGTATCAGCAGCTCTACGGCGGACAGATTGGTAACATGGTGCGCGTGAACGACCGCGTGTTTGCCGTTCATCAGAAGAACGGACTGCTCGTCATCAACCCCGCAACCGACGAGGTTGAAAAGACCGTTGAGGCCCCCGAAGGATGGGGCTTCGGCTCTGTGGTACTGTCGAAAGACGGCAACCTGTGGCTCAGTCTGGCTGCATCGTCAGGTTCGGGCCAGGCCGACACACGCATAGTAAAGCTCAATCCTGCAACGCTCGAGCAGACCGTCATAGAGTGCCCCGAAGGCATCTTCGGTCCGGCAAACTCATGGTATGCATGGACTCCCGACTGCTTCTGCGCAAGCAAGCAGAACAACGTGCTCTACTGGAACGGCGGAAACAGCAGCTGGTTCAGCGGCAAGACCGTCTATAAATACGACATCGACAGCAACACCTTCAGCACGTTCATCGACTATAACGACGACCCCGACGGCTGGCAGATCTACGGATGCTCGTTCCGCATAGACCCTGTTACCGACGAAGCCATAGTAAGCCTCTACAAAGGCTACGGCGACCCGACCTACGTTGTGCGCAAATATGACAACGAAGGCAAGCAGATAGCTGAATATTCAATGATAAGCAACTACTGGTTCCCGTCGCTTCCGGTATTCCCCGACAACGAGGCTCCTGTCGTTGCCGACATCGACCCCGTAAGTCTTACAACCGAGGACGGCACCACCGTTTCGCTGAAAGACGTGGCTACCGACGCCGACAACATGGATGCTGCCATCGTGAAGACCGTCAAGGAGGTGAGCGACGAAGAAGTGCTGAAGGCTGAAATGGCCGACGGCGACCTCGTGATAACTCCGCTCAAGGCTGGCAAGGCAGACATAACCATCCAGGTCAACTCTAACGGCAAACTGGCTGAGACCGTTGTAAGCGTAGAAGTAACTGAGGCTACAGACATCGATGCCGTTGAAGGCGTCAAGGCTGAGGAAACTGGCCGCTACACGCTCGACGGCAAGATGCTCAACGCTCCGCAGCGCGGCATCAACATAATCCGCATGAGCGACGGCACAATCAAGAAGGTTATCGTGCGCTAAATCATGCAACAGCATGCGCCCCTCGTGGCGCATCACACATCAACGGCACGCCCGGCATCGTATGTCAGGCGTGCCTTTTCTTTTTGTCGGTAAGTCATGATGAAGATGCGTAAATAGTCGTCCCTTAAAAAGATTATTATCTACTAGTATTCAGTAATTTAATCAATAAAAGTCTTTGATAAATCTGCAAGTTTTCTTATCT
>ERZ859732.257-NODE-257-length-22481-cov-6.114555_pt1 | contig 22481 bp, 10 predicted proteins | sample MGYA00510123_ERZ859732 | MGnify/ENA primary metagenome ERZ859732 (study PRJEB30046, sample SAMN00715133) | human gut metagenome | study: EMG produced TPA metagenomics assembly of the A metagenome-wide association study of gut microbiota in type 2...
GGGTGCACTTGTCTCCGCTCGGCTTTGCCGCTTGCCAGAGCAAGAAGTGCACCAAAGAGCTTATCCTTTTCACATCCCTTAAATATGAAAAAGTGAGATTGCGACTGATGCGCAATCTCACTTTTTATTTTTTATATGTTTGATATCAAAAGTTTACTTTGCAGCGAATACGAACTCGCCGGTGATGTCGTTGAAGAACACGTTGTATGTGCCTGCCGGAACCTTGATGTTATCGCCGCCATTTGTGCCAGTGCCGTAGTACTTCTCTGCTATGTTCACGCCAGCACCCCAGTTGTCGTCCCAACCGCCGTTAGCGCGGAACTTCAGTTCGGTATCCGCAGCGAAAGTTACCTCCGCAGTCCAGTTGTGCGGTGCGGTAGCAGTCAGCTCCTTGTCGCCTCCCCATTCGTTGAAGCCACCGATGAGACCGATCTTCTCGAACTCTTTAGGAGTCTGGTTCTCGAGCTTTGTCCATGTGTACGACATAGTCTCGAAGTCGACCTTCAGTGTGTAGAAGGCGCCTTTTTCCGGACATACTATTGCTCCAGCATTGCTTGTCACGAGCTTGCCCGAAGCAGCGTTGTCGCCGTCGGTAGCTGCGCCGATAGTGTTGTTCCAATCGCCGAAGTTGTTCTCGTCCCAAATCTTCAGGTTGCCATCACCAGTCCACTGTGTGGTGTAGGTCTGTACTGTCTGGCTCTGCGGGTAGAACATGCAAGTCTTAGCCTGGTTGTCCCAGCCCTGCAATGCACCTACGAGATAATATATAGGTGTGTACTCCGATGCCTTCGGAGTGAGCTTCAGTTCGATTGTTCCAGCCTTGATGAGTGCAGCCTGTCCGTCCTTCATGGCGTTCAGCAGCACCTCGGCTTTCATTGTGCGCTCCACAGGGCGTTTGCCGTAAGCCGCTACTACTGCGTCGAGCAGTTCGGCTGTGCAGGCACGTCCGTTTCCGCTCACGTTTACCGTAGTCTTTGCAGCGTTCTGTGCTGTCATTTCGAGTCGTCCTTTTTCGAGAGTCACGCCCTCGGGAAGAGTTGCGTCGTTGAGTGTGAACACCGTCACGCTGTCTGATGTAACCTGATCGAAGTCGATAGGCTGTGCCACTGTAGCAGTGAAGTTAGGCAGTGTGATAATCTCCTCCTGCGGGTTCTGCTGTGGCTGGCTCCAGTCGTCGTAGCTGTCGTCGCACGAAGCGAGTGCGAGTCCCATGAAGCCGAATGCTAAAAGCTTTGAAATATTTTTCATTTCCTTTGTCTTTTTAATGTTGAAAAGTTGCTTTGTACAAGTCTCGCAGGCAGAAGAACCTGCGAAACTTGTGAAACTTCATTTTCTTACTTGAGGCTACCCTTACCTGTATAGAAGTTGAGGTAGAGCTTCTGGCCAACCTTACCTGCCACGCGTTCCTGGTCGCCGCCCTTGCCACGGTAAGCGATCTCGCCGTTGAGCACCATGAACTCAGAGTGCCACCAGTCGTTGCCCGGAATCTTAACGTAAGCACGTACACCAGCACCATCAGGTGTGTTTCCAGTGAATGCCGGTGAAACGAAGTCGGCGTCCATTGTTGTCGGAACCTCAAACTTGCAGTCCTCCGCCAGTTCGGTATATTCGGTTTGGCCCATTGCTTCGCCGATGAGGTAAACGTTCGGCTCGTTGAACTCTACTGTGTACTTGATATCGCGTCCGCTTACAGAAGCAGTAACCACCATGAGGTACCACTGCGGAGTTGTAGAGCAGATGTTGCCGTCGTCGTTAGTAGAGATCTTGTCAGCGAGGTCGCCGGCTACGGTGATGTCGTTGTAACCCTTCTGGTTGCCGTCCCAATCCTTTGCGGTGTTGATCTTAACGCCAGCCTCGTCAATCCAAACCATGCGCCAGTACATCTCCGGATGGTCGTAAACCGGTACGAACTCGAAACTGTTGCCCCAGTCCCATCCGCAGAAGCCGCCTACAACGTAGAGGTGCTCAGGCATTGTAACAGGAGCCAGCGAGTAGTTGAGGTGAACGTTCTCAAGGCAGATGACGTTAGAAAGAATCTCGGTGTCAGCCACCGGCGAGCCGGTATCGGTAGTCATGTAGGCACGCATACGTACATATACCTTTACATCCATCGGGAAGTCGGCTTCGCTCTTGCCTGCGTTCAGCTCCATTGTGGTGAGTGTGCTTGCGAGTATAGCTGCGTCTACGCTGCATACTGTATTAGGGAACGACTGGTCGAGTTCTACGAAGTCGGTCATATCTTCCTTCAGCGATACTTGCACCTTATACATAGTAGATGCAGGGAAACCGTAGTTAGGCTGCGAGCATGTGAACACTATTGCTGAAGAGTTGGTGAGGTCGATATTCGTAGCAGCCAGTGCCGGAGTGTTCAAATGGAACTCCGTCGGTGTTTTAATGATAGGATTGCTGTCGTTGTCGTCCTCGCACGATGTGAACATCACGAGACCCATCATGATCAGCAATGCCGATTTCAATATCTTTTTCATATTGCTTATGCTTGTTTGTTAGGTTGATTGTAACGGTGGAGGAGAGGTTGTCGCTCTCCTCCGGTCGTTGTTATTAGTTGGTGTAACCAGGGTTCTGTTTGAGGTTTGTGTTGCTCTGGAGCTGTGTCAGAGGAATCGGGTAGATGTTCTTGTATGCCTCGAAGTTCTTGCCAGCCGACTCGCCGCCTTTCCAGTCCCAGTTGTAGCCAGTGTTGCCACCGAAGAGTCCGAAACGTACGAGTGTTGTGCGGCGCATACCCTCGAAGTAGAACTCGCGAGCCCATTCGTCGCAGATCTCGTTGAGCGAGTAGTTGCTTGACTCGGCGCGAGTGCTTGCGTTGGCACGTTCGCGCAGCTTGTTCAGAACGCGTGTGCCTTCCTGCGATGTCTTGCCACCGTTGAGGCGAGCGTCAGCCTCTGCATAGTTGAGGTAAGCCTCTGCAGCACGCATGAACGGCCAGTCCATATCAGCGAAAGTCGGGTCGGCGTGTGTAGAGTTGTCGCTGTTGTAGTTGAGGAACTTGCAGACGCCGTAGCCCTCAGCAGACTTTGTGATGTTCTCAATCTCGTATGTGCGACCCTGACCCCAGAAGATAGCGCGGTCGTCGCCTGCCTGAGAAGTCATCTCGTAAGAAGGAACCTCAGGAGCAGATGTGCTCGGGAAGAACTTCTTGAGCAACGCAACGCGTGGGTGCAGACCGATCCACTGCTGACCTACCAAACCGTTTGAACCGTCCGGGTCGTTTGGATTGGCGTGCATAGACGGATCGAAGCAAGCAGCTATGAGGAAAAGCGAGTTGCCGTAGCTTGCGGTCTTGCCAGAGATGTTCACAATAGGGAAGAGAATCTCCTTTGCGGCAGCAGATCTGTCGTTGTCGCCCATGAACACAAGCTGGTATGCGCTCCAGCGACCTACAGATGTAGTGTTGATGTCGTACGGAGAGTCCATAACCTTCTTGGCGTAGTCCTTAGCCTTCTGCCATTCAGCCTTGCCGCTGTAAACCTCAGCGTTGAGGTAGAGGCGTGAGAGAAGCATCCAGCAAGCAGCCTTGTCTACACGACCGTAGTCGGCGTCGCTGCCGGTCTTCACTCTCGGCTCGGCGAGGTCGGGCTCGATGGCGGTCAGCTCTTCTACGAGCCACTTGTAGAGTTCTGCGCGCTCCATTCTATGCGGTTTCTCGAGTGATGTAGAGAAGCCGACATTTCCGTAAGCGTCCATAAGCAGGTAGTACTGCATAGCGCGGAGGAAGCGGCACTCTGCTGTCTTCTGCTTGTCCTCGCCGCCTGCAACTTCGAGATACTGGTTGCAGAACGTGATGCCCAGAGTGAGGCGTGTGTAGTAGAGCTTCACCCAAGCGTGTGACGGGTCGAACTTAGCCGAGTTGAGTTCCTGCAGACCGTCGCCCCATGAGCATGTAGCCTCGTCGGTAGGCAGCTCGTTCATGTTGAACATAGCACGTACAAGACCGGTCATACCTGCGTCGTTAAATCCCTTTACGTCCGGATCGTCGTCGCTATTCGATCCGCTACCGTTGCCGTTGATGCCGAAGTTGGCGTAACACTTGTTGAGCAGTCCGTCGTTGTTGACGTTGAGGTCGATCTTCGGGCTGATAGGCTCCTTGTCAAGGTCGTTGAGGCACGATGTCGAAGCGAGGCTGATGAGCAGCGCAGCGGCAGGTGCGAGAGCCGATTTTATATATCTTTTCATTGTCGTGAATCGTTTAAGTTATGTTTTTTTGTTTAGAAGTTGAGGTTCAGACCGAACTGGAATGTGATAGGACGCGGATAAACGTCCTTGTCGATGCCGCTGTATACCTCAGGGTCGATGCCGCTGTACTTGGTGATGGTGAACACGTTGCTGCAAGAAGCGTATACACGACCAGAGATGCCCTTCCATGAGCCGCTCTTGAAGAGACGGTCGAACGAGTAGCCGAGTGTGATGTTGTCCATCTTCAGGAACGAAGCGTTCTGTACGAAGTAGTCGGAGAGCTTCGAGGTGTTAGAGTCTGACAACCAGCCGAGGCTGCTTACAGAGCGGTTAGCTAAGTAAGAGTCCTGGCACCATACTGCACTGGTAGTCTTCAGACGCTGTCCCTGCTCGAAGTTGTTGTATACATAGTTGCCGAGGCTTGCACGGAGTGAGAATCCGAGGTCGAAGTTCTTCCACTCAACGCGTGTAGAGAAGCCCATTGTGACAGGAGCCATAGAGCTCTTGTAGAGATAGCGGTCAGCCTCAGAGATGACGCCGTCGCCGTTGCGGTCTACTACCACGCCCTCAAGCGGTTTGCCGTTCTTGTCGTAAACCTGCTGGTAAACGTAGAACGAGTTGGCAGCGTAGCCTGTCTGGTAAGCGAGCACCTTGTTAGAAGAGTCGATGTTGTCGCCTGTCATTACTGGGTCACCATTGTCGCTCACGCCGTTGAGGTCGGTGATGCGGTTGCGGTTGTACGTGAAGTTGTAGTTCATCGTCCAGTACCAGTCCTTGGTGTTCACTGCTACGTAGTTCAACGAAAGCTCAACACCGGTGTTCTTCAACGAACCGATGTTCTGCAAGCCGCGGTCGGCAGAGCCGGCGAGTGCTGTTACAGGTGCGTCGTTGATAAGGTCGTCGGTCTTGCGTACGTACCAGTCGATGCTACCGGTGAGTCGCTTGCAGATGCCGAAGTCGAGTCCGAGGTTATACGTTGTTGTGGTCTCCCACTTCAGCTTGTCGTTGTAGTAGAGCGGAGTATAGATAGAACCGTCGCCGATAACCGGGTACTGGCCGAAGTTCTGTCCCTTCTTGTACTGCTTGAACCAGATGTAGTTGGAGATGCCTTCCTGCTGACCAGTCACACCGTAGCCGGCGCGGAACTTCAGCTCAGAGAGCCAGTTGATATCCTTGATGTTGTTCTCGTCCTTCATGTTCCATGCGAAAGCGAACGACGGGAAGAGTCCCCAGTGGTCCTTGAAGCGTGAAGAGCCGTCGTCGCGCACCGTAGCGGTGAAGAAGTAGCGGTTCATGAGTGTGTAGTTGGCACGTCCGAAGAACGAAACGAGATAGTTCTCGTACTTGTCTACGTCCTTAGTGTCCTTGAACACTTCACCTGCATGTTCTGGGTTTGTCTGCGGGTAGTACTGCATCCACGAGTTGTTGTAGCGGAAGAAGAAATGCTGGTACTCGTAACCGCCCATGATGTCGAAGTGGTGGTTCTTGCTGAAGTCCTTGTAGTACTGAGCGTAGAGGCTGAGCAGCTCGTTGCGCTTGAAGTTCTCGTTGTCTGTGATGCCACCATAATATAATGTAGAGGCATAAGATGTAGGCTGCGACTCGTCCTCTGTGCCCTTAGCCACCTCAAGACCGAGAGTAGCGTGCAGACGCAGGTCTTCGAAACCGTGCACCTTATAGTCGATGTCAGCCGAACCGATGAACGATTTTACCTTCTCCTGTTTGTTGCCGAGTTCGAGCAGAGCGAGCGGGTTGGCAGGAGCGTCCTTGAAGCGTGTGAATGCCCATGACGGGTCGCCAAGTCCGCCTGCGGCGGTAAGCCAGTTGAAGTAGCCGCCGAAGTTATGCAGTGTCTGCTGTGCGTTAGAACCGAGCATAGCGAGGTCGCGCTGCGATGTGTATCCGTACGGGCTCTGTGTCGGGTCGAAGCTTACGGCATTGCCGATGGCACCAGTGTCAGCCTTCTTCGCCTTAGAGAACATGCCCTTGGCGTTGAGGTTGAGGTTGAGGTGGTTGTTCAGCAACGACGGGTTGAGGTTTACTGAAGCCGTGTAGCGGTTGTAGTCAGAGTTCTTCAAGATACCCTGCTGGCCTGTGTAGCCGAGAGATACGCGGTAGGGCAGATAGTCCTTTACAGAGCCAGATACCGTCACGTTGTGGTCGTGGCTCACTGCCTTGCGGTAGATGAGTTCCTGCCAGTCGGTGTTGGCTGTACCGAGAGCCTTAACGGCATTGTCGTTCTCGTTGAAGAGGCTCTTGATGTAAGCACGATACTCGTCGCCGTTCATCACATCCTGAGTCTTCTTCTTCATAGAGAGCGATACAGAACCCGAGTAGCTTACCTCCGGCTTCTGACCCTTGTGACCCTTCTTTGTGGTGATGATGATGACACCGTTAGAACCGCGCGAACCGTAGATGGCTGTAGCCGAAGCGTCCTTCAAGACGTTGAACGACTCGATATCCTGCGGGTTGATAGTAGAAAGCAAGTTGGAGCCAGTGTTGCCCACCTTGTTGTTGTCCATAGGCACGCCGTCGATAACGATCAGCGGGTCGTTGCTGGCGTTCAGTGAAGAGCCGCCACGGATACGAATCTGTGTGCCGACGCCTGGCTCACCAGAGTTTGACGTAACGTTCACACCTGCCACCTTACCGGCGAGCATGTCCTGAGCGTTCACCACAAGACCCTTGTTCTTTGAGTCGGGCTTAAGAGCTGTTACCGAACCGGTAAGGTCCGACTTCTTCACAGCGCCGTAACCGATTACGACAACCTCGTTAAGTGTAGAGGAAGTGTTCTTGAGATGGATTGTTAGGTTCTGGCCTGCCTGCATCTTTACAGGTTCATAGCCGATGTAAGTAACTTCAATGGTCGACTTCTTGTCGGCATTGAGAGTAAAATTACCGTCGATGTCTGTAACAGTACCTAATGTACCGCCTACAACCTTGACGGAAGCACCGATAACCGGCTCGCCGGTTTCGTCTACTACGTTGCCTTTCACAACAACCTGCTGTGCAAAGGCGCTTGCCGACAGGAACAAGCCTGCTGAGAGCGTAGCTGTTCTGAGGGCATTAGGGAATTTAACCTGCTTCTTCATGTAGCTTTTGATTTTATAATAAATTGTTTTTAGTTACAAATGTTATTAGGATCTTTCCATGTGCAAAATTATGATTTATATCAATTCGTTGCACTTTTTTTTAATATAAATCTAATGTATAGTGTGTGTAAACGTTTACGCAAGCAAGGGCGTGTCAAAAGTATTAAATAAAGAAATTTGAATCCTAATAAAAGTCATCGTGCAGCGTACGCGATCCAATCGGACGGCGTACGGAATCCGATCGGGCGGCGTACGGAATCCGATCGGGCGGCGTTCGCTGCACGATGACAGATCGCTATCAATTAAGGACGAATATGTATGTTATTAACAATGGTTTGAGGGTGTTGCGGTGGCAAGGATACCACCGCTACTAACTACCGCGTTATTTCTTGATGCGAGCCACGCACAGGGCGCCCAGCACGAGCGACGCCGCAGCCACGAGCATCATATTGCTCTGCACCGAGCCTACCATCGAGAGCAGCGTACCGCCGCACGCCGCAGCGATGATTTGCGGTATGCAGATAGTGCCGTTGAAGAGTCCGAGATAAGCGCCCTTGTGTCCGTAGCCCTCAAGAGCGTTCGTGACGAAAGCGAACGGCATGGCGAGCATCGCAGCCCATGCGCAACCGATGAGCATGAACGGCAGAGCGAGCAGGTTCTGGTCGTGCACGAACGGCACGAGAGCGAAGCCCACGGCGCCGATGACAAGGCTCAGCGCGTAAGCCGCCTTCTCGTTCTTGAAGCGCGGCAGAGCCATTGCCCACAGTACAGAGCCGATAGCCTGCCAGCAGAACATCACGCCAACCCAGTTGCCTGCCTCTTGATAGCCTTTCGATGCGGTGTCGGTGGTATTCCATACGGTGTCGGCGATGGTGCCGTTGGTGTATGTCCACATGAACATGAATGCTGTCCAGCAGAAGAACTGCACGGCGCCCACCTTCCAGAACATCGACGGAGCGTTGCGCAGCAGCTCAATCCAGTTGGCTTTGCCTTCGTCCGCCTCGGGCTTCGCCTCGTTGTACTCGGCGTACTCCTGCGGGTTCCACTCCTTCACCTTCAGTGTGGTGTAGATGACGCAGAGGATGAGTATAGCGGCGCCGATGTAGAACGAGTAGATTACGGAGTCGGGTATGACGCCCTTCTCTGCCTCGTTGGCTATGCCGATGGCTGTGAAGAAATAGGGGAAGAGGTAGCCCACGATAGATCCGGCGTTGCAGAGGAACGACTGTATGGAGTAGGCGAGCGACTTCTGCTTCTCGTTAACCATGTCGCCCACGAGCATCTTGAACGGTTGCATCGCCATGTTGATGCTCGTGTCGAGGAACATCAGCGAGATGAGGCCGAACACCATTGCCGCGCCGACTGCCATGCCGAACGAGCCGGCGTTGGGCAGCAGGCACATCACGGCTACAGCCACCGATGCGCCGATGAAGAGATAGGGAATGCGGCGTCCGAAGCGACACCATGTGCGGTCGCTGAGTGTGCCGATGATGGGCTGCACGAGGATGCCCATGAGCGGCGGCAGTATCCAGAAGTAGCTGAGGCTATGCGGGTCGGCACCAAGTGTGGCGAAGATGCGCGAGATGTTAGCGCTCTGCAGGGCGTACGCAATCTGTACGCCGAAGAATCCGAAACTGAGGTTCCACAGTTTCCAGAAACTTAGGTTTGGTTTTGGTTTCATTGTTATTTGGTTTTTTTGGTTTTTTTCTTATGGTGCGCTTAGGCCGAACTAAGCCTTCTTAGGCCTCTTTAGGAGCTAAGCCTTCTTAGCTCTTGGTGCTCTCTCTCACGACGAGCCTTGTTCTTACGACGCGCTTCTCTATATGGTCGCGCGGCGTGATGCCCTCCACCTTGTCCATGAGTATGGTGGCAGCCTCTTCGCCCACCTTCGTTCCGCGCTGCTCCACGGTAGTGAGCTGCGGGTCGCAGGCGATGGCGCGCTCACCGTTAGTGAATCCGCATACCGAGACGTCGTCGGGCACGCGGAATCCGTTGTGCTTAGCCGTGTACATCACGCCGATAGCCGTGTCGTCGTTCACGCAGAAGAACGCATCGGGGCGGTCTTCGCGGCGCAGAATGTCGGGCGTTATGCGTTCAGCGTCTTCGCGGTTGTCGCAGACGAACACCAGCGACTCGTCGGGCTGCATGCCGGCCTTCAGCAGGGCGTCGTGATAGCCGTTGTAGCGGTTCTGTCCGAGTGCCGTCTTGCCCTTCATGCCGTAGAAGGCGATGCGGCGGCAGCCCGTCTCGATGAGGTGGGTCACGGCGATGAACGCACCCTGATAGTCGTCAACTACCACACGGCTGGCGTCCACGCCCGTGCAGATGCGGTCGTAGAACACGAGCGGTATGCCGCGGTCGATGAGCGACTGGAAGTGGGCGTAGTCCTGCGTCTCCTTAGCCTGCGACACGATGACGCCGCACACCTGATGAGCCTCGAACATCTGGCAGAGCTGCACCTCGCGGTCGTACTGCTCACGTGATGTTGTGGCGATGATGCGGTAGCCGCGCTTTGACGCAGCGTCCTCAATGCCGTTGAGAATGGATGAGAAATAATAATGGGTGAACTCGGGCACGATGACGCCAATCACCTTCACCGGCTGCTTATGAGAGTTGCGCAGCGACTTGGCGATGTCGTTCGGGTAGAAGTTGTGCGCATGGGCGTACTCGCAGATAAGCTTGCGCTTCTCCTCGCTGACGCGTGCGCTACCGTTGAGGGCACGCGACACAGTGGCTATGGACACACCGAAATGCTCGGCGATGTCCTTCATCGTGGTTGGTTGTAGTTCAGACATTCGTTCGATTGGTTTTTAATTACTTCTGCAAAGTTATCACATTATTATAATATAGAACGCATTACGGACGCACAAAATTTCGTTGTGTCGTGTAAACGTTTGCACAAGGGGGTGATGTATGCGGAGTCCTACTTCCAGAACAGCTTATCCATAAGTTCGTAGCGCTTCTCCATGTTCGGGTCTTCCTTTACGAACGTGTTCACGTTGATCTGCAGCACAGGAGCTATGCTCTTGCCGTTGGTTGTAGGCCAGTCGACGAGTCCGAGTCCGTTAGGGTTGCCAGTCTTCACGAAGTTGACGTAGTAGTTGCTGAAGATGTCTGAAACGACGTAGTCTTCAGGCTGCCAGTCGAATACGCGGTTGGTGGGCAGTGTGCCCATAGCATACTCGATGTCGGCAGAGTGAACGGCGCCGGTAGCACGCGGAGCGGCAGGCGTGTCGTCGGTCTTGTCCTGAACGCCGCCCGCAAGACCAGCCACCTTGTCCTTCAGCAGCATGTCGGGACGCGGATGGCAGTAGCGGTAGCGGTATACGGGCTGTCCGCTGGTGAGCTTGTGCATGTTGCCCCACTTCCATGTAGAGTAGTCGAGGAAGCAGTCGCCGCCGAGTTCGTTGCCCGGCTGTCCGGTTACGTCGGCGTCGGTGTTGAGTCCGTAGAGCTTGAAAAGCTCGTCGGTAGCGTCGCCGAAGATGTTGCGTGCCGCAGCCTTCAGGTTCTCAACGGTTGCCGGTCTGCCACCGAGGATAAACATGGCGTTCGCCTCCAGATTGTTGCCGCCGATGAGCAGCGGCACCTTGGTCTGCTCGCCATTGGCGAAAACGTCGTAAGGCTGCTTTGTCCAGAAATAGCCGTCTACGTTGTATACAGCGACGCTGCCAGCCTTCTTCATAAGTTCCTCAGCCGGCATGGCGCGCAACTCCTTTAAGTTCTTGCAGCCTATCTTCTTTGCCATCTCCACGCCTCGTGCCTCAGCCTCTTTCAGCGTGTACACCTTCTTCATTCCTATCACCGAACCACTCGAACCCATAGCCTGGGCGAACAGTCCATGGCACAAAGGCGAAGCCATGAGAGCGCTGACAGACATAGAGCCAGCCGACTCGCCTACGATAGTGATGCGCTCAGGGTCGCCGCCGAAAGCGGCAATGTTGTCCTTAACCCATTTGATGGCAGCCATCTGGTCGAGCAGACCGTAGTTGCCCGAGCCTTTGTATGCGGTCTCTTTGGAGAGCTGCGGGTGGGTGAAGAAGCCGAAGATGCCCTCGCGATAGTTGGCTGTAACGGAGATGATGCCCTTGCGAGCCATAGCGTCGCCGGCATAGCGCGGTTCGCTGCCGCTGCCAGCTATCAGTCCGCCGCCGTTGAAGTAGATGAGAACAGGCAGATGCTCGTTCATGTCCTTTGCCGGTGTCCAGATATTGAGATACAGGCAGTCTTCGCTCATCTTCTTCGTGCCGAAGTTCATGTCGCCGAATATGCTCTCCTGCATAGGGTTGGGTCCGAACTCCTTTGCCTGTCGCACGCCCTGCCACTTTGCTGCGGGCTGCGGAGCCTTCCAACGGAGGTCGCCCACGGGCGGAGCAGCAAACGGAACGCCCTTGAATGTCTTTATGCCCGACTCGTTGACGCCTTCGAGTGTGCCTTCCGCAACGTTCACTCTTGCGGGTTGCTGTGCGAACAATGCTCCTGCGAGCAGTGTAAGCACGAATGTCAGAAATGATTTTCTCATATTTTTTAGATTTTGATGTTATTTGGTTGCAATCTGCAAATTTATCCTTTTTTAGTTAGAATCTGCTAAAAACTGATTAATATTATGACCGTGTATCGTGATTTGAAAGGATTGTGCCGACAGATACGAGCGTCAAGATGCCATGTAAGCCTAAAAAACTGAGCCAATCGCATTGATATTCCAAATATTTTTTGTTTATTTGCAAAGTAAAACAATAACTACGACGGGCAGAATATGCAACCATGACGAGCCGAATTACACCTTATTATATATATAGCTTTCAACTCGTCTACGAAAACGTTAACCCGCAAGGCTAATCTTACGCACGACTGCACGCCGAATAAAAGAATAAAACTATGGGAAAAGGAAAGAAAGGCGACAAACGCTTAACCAAGAAACAGCTCGCCCCGAAGCTGGAAGAACTCTTTACCGCTAATCCGGGAAAGACGCTTACGTTCAAAGAGATTTTCCGCACACTCCACCTCGACACTCATCCGCTGAAGATGCTCGCCATCGACATCATGGAGGAGATGGCGTGGGACGACTTCATCACCAGAGTGACCGACAACTCCTACCAGCTCAATATGAAGGGACAGGTGCAGGAGGGCATCTTCCAGCGCAAGACAAACGGTAAGAACTCTATCATGCCCGACGACTCAGACAAGCCTATCTTCGTGGCTGAACGCAACTCGATGTGGGCTCTCACCGGCGACCGCGTGCGCTTCGCTTGCATGGCTCGCCGCAAGAACCACATCAAGGAGGCGCAGGTGATAGCTATTCTGGAGCGCGCCAAGGACACCTTCGTCGGACGACTCTCGTTCGACCATGACCTCTGCACGCTCATCTCTCCGGCAAACGTGCTGGCGAACAGCATAATCATTCCGCGTCGCAAGCTGAAAGGCGGCAAGGACGGTGACAACGCCGTGGTGCGCATCGTCGAGTGGCCCGACCAGGACCACCGCAACATGATTGGCGAAGTGGTCGACGTGCTCGGAAAGGCTGGCGACAACGACGTGGAGATGAACACCATCCTCGCACAGTATGGCTTGCCGTATAAGTATCCGAAGAACGTGGAGGAGGCTGCCGAGAAGATTTCGGCGGAGATAACGCCGGAGGACTACGCCGAGCGCGAGGACTTCCGCGACGTCTTCACCTGCACCATCGACCCGAAGGACGCAAAGGACTTCGACGACGCGCTCTCTATCCGACAGCTGAAGGAAGGTCTCTGGGAGGTGGGCGTTCACATCGCCGACGTGTCGCACTACGTCACAGAAGGCTCCGTGATTGACAAGGAGGCTGTGAAGCGCGCTACGAGCATCTACCTCGTCGACCGCACCATACCGATGCTCCCCGAACGTCTCTGCAATTTCATCTGCTCGCTCCGACCGGATGAGGAGAAACTGGCGTTCTCCGTAATCTTCAACCTCGACGAGGAGGCTAACGTGAAGGCATACCGCATTGTGCATACAGTTATCAAGTCGAACCGCCGCTACGCATACGAGGAGGTGCAGGAGCTGCTCGAGCAGAATGGCGTGGTAGACGGCACGGGCGAACCGGCACCTGCAGCGCCTAAGGGCGGATACAAGGGCGAGAACGCCGACGCGCTCATCATGCTCGACCGACTGGCTAAGAAGCTGCGCGCTGCACGCTTCAAGAATGGCGCCGTGAAGTTCGACCGTGAGGAACTGCACTTCGACGTAGACGAGAAGGGCAAGCCGGTGCGTTGCTACTTCAAGCGTTCGAAGGATGCCAACAAGCTCATCGAGGAGTTCATGCTCCTCGCCAACCGCACCGTGGCTGAATCGGTAGGCAAGGTGGCGAAGGGCAAGAAGCCGAAGACGTTGCCTTATCGTGTGCACGACAACCCCGACCCGACAAAGCTCGAGACGCTGCGCGAGTTCGTGGTGAAGTTCGGCTACAAGATGAAGACCGACGGCACGAAGGGCGCACTCGCCAAGTCGCTCAACACGCTCATGTCGGCGTGCGAGGGCAAGCGCGAACAGAACCTCATACAGACCGTGGCGCTGCGCGCTATGATGAAGGCGAAGTATTCTATACACAACATCGGTCACTTCGGACTGGCGTTCGACTACTACACCCACTTCACATCGCCTATCCGCCGCTACCCCGACACGATGGTTCACCGACTCATCACACGCTACCAGCAGGGCGGACGCTCTGCCAACAAGGAGCACTACGAGGAGCTTTGCGAGCACTCGTCTGAGATGGAGCAGATTGCTGCCAACGCCGAGCGCGACTCTATAAAGTATAAGGCTGTGGAGTTTATGTCTGAACGTGTGGGCAACGTCTACGATGCGCACATCTCGGGCATACAGTCGTACGGCATCTACTGCGAGATTGACGAGAACCACTGCGAGGGTCTTGTGCCGATGCGCGACCTCGACGACGACTACTACGACTTCGACGAGCGCAACTACTGTCTCGTGGGCCGCCGCCATCACAACAAGTATCAGCTCGGCGACCCGGTACGCATCAAGGTGGCAAGCGCCAACCTCGAAAAGAAACAGCTCGACTTCACTCTCGCTTAGGGGGTGCACTTGTCTCAAGTGCACCAACCAAGTAGAAGTGCACCCCCTGCAAGAACTGCACCCCCTTGAGAGACAACTGCACCCCTTGCCCGAAATGTTAAAGATGTTAATATAATAAAAACGAAATATCTGATTTATATCTTTTTCACAAAAAATGCGTATTTTTGCAGAGCAAATGGAGGCGTACTAACCATACTCTCCATTCTCTAACTTTTTACACATACATTCGTTTAAGAAAAACTGAATCAATTTACTAAATACAAATCTTTATGGCGAATTTTTCCCGCAAAACTTTGACTCTCGCAGCAGGTCTCGTACTTTCTGTGATGAGCGCTAACGCACAGCAGATGCGTGAAGGTTATGTAGAAGCTGGTAAGAACACTGGCAGCGAGAACTTCCACACCCTTATCCAGGGTTGGACTCCTGGCAGCCAGATAACAGCAGACGACAACTTCTACATCTCACGTGTAAAGCCACGTGCTCGTTTCCGCAACGAGGCTACTCAGGTGCGTCTTGATCTCAATGCAAAGAACGACAAGAAGCTCATCGCTTGGATTCCGGTAAACAACCCCGACTTCAACGCACTTCCTAACGGCGTATTCGACTCAGAGGTATTCTCTATGTGGTCGTACGTTACACATTGGGGCGACTGGACAGCACCTCTCGGACGTATTCCGGCTGCTTTCCTCGATATCGCTCACAAGAACGGTGTAGGTGTTTCTGGTGTTGCTTCTATTCCTAACGCAAGTCTTAGCGCAAGCTGGTCGGCATGTCTTAAGGGTATCGGCTCTATGGACGTAGACAAGGCTTCTAAGTTCTTCCAGTACTATGGTATCGACGGTATGGGCTACAACTCAGAGTTCTATAACGGTAATTCTGTAGTGAAGCCGGTACGCACATTCCACGCAGCTCTCGTTAAGAAGATGAAGCCGGTTAACCCCGTATTCGAGAACTTCTGGTATGACGGTACAAACGACTTCGGTCAGGTTACATTCGACGGTGGTCTTGGCAACCATAACAAGGAGACATTCGGTGACAGCGAGAACGTACGTACATCACTCTTCTTCAACTACAACTGGAACCGTGGTCAGCTCACTCCTTCTGTAGCATATGCAGAGAAGCTCGGTCGCGATCCGCTCGACCTTTATTGCGGTGTGAACATGCAGGGTGGCGAGCCTGGTGGTACATCATGGTCGTTGCTGCCTGATCAGCGCGTTTCTATCGGTCTTTGGGGTGCTCACTCATACAACATGTTCTGGGAGAGCCGTTCAGAGCTCGGTTCGTCTGACGAGAAGAAGCAGTTCGCTTACCTCCGTCGTACAGAGTGCTACTTTGGTGGCGGCAACCGCAACCCGGTTATCACTCCGTCTATTGTTGACAAGCATCAGTACACAGCATACAACCCGACTTGGCACGGTATGGCTGCATTCATGACAGCACGCTCACCGCTGAGCTGGGATCTCGCTGAGGAGCCGTTCATCACTTACTTCAACCTCGGTAACGGTAAGTTCTTCAACCTTAACGGCGAGCGCAAGACCAGCACACCTTGGTACAACGTAGGTATGCAGGACTACCTGCCGACATGGCACTTCTGGTTCGCTAACAAGCTTCTCGGACGTACAGCAGCTGACGTTCCGGCTGAGGGCCTCGACGCTCAGTTCGTATGGGACGACGCTTACTTCGGAGGTTCTACACTCAAGGTGTTCGGTACAACAGCTAACGAGTATCTCCACCTCTTCAAGACAAAGTACGCTTTGAAGAAGGGTGACGTTATCACTGTTCGCTATAAGCTCAACGAAGGTGCTACCGACCTCGACCTCGTTCTCTCTGCAGAGGGCAGCGAAGACAAGGGCGTAGCTTACAACCTCTGCAAGACAGAGCGCGTAGCTGACGTTAACGACTGGGTTAAGCAGACATTCACAGTAGGTTCTGACTTCGACGGCAAGACTCTTGCTCTCGTAGCTCTCAACTTCAAGAACGCTAAGAACGTCGACCTCATGCTCGGCGAGTTCTCTATCGTTCGTGGCAACTACGCTACACCGGCTACTCCGGTTATCGACGCAGCTAACACCAAGATGCTCTACAACAGCAAGGCTGGTATGGACGCTAAGATCATCTTCAACATGCCTAACAACAAGGCAGCTGGCGAGCCGTGCTACAACCTCGACGTTAAGACATCTCACTTCCGTCTCTATGCTCAGGAGGAGGGTCAGGAGGCTAAGCTCCTCGGCACAACAACATCTTGGGCTGGTCTCTACTACTCAATCCAGACTACTAAGGCAAACGCAAAGGTACGCCTCGGTGTTTCTGCAGTAGCTCTCGATCACAAGACAGAGTCAGAAATCGCTTGGAGCAACTACATGGAGCCTGCTACATACGTTTACAATGACGATATTCAGAGCAACAAGAAGACTATCAAGCCGAACGAGGAGTTCACACTCAGCTACATCGACCCTGAGCACCCGGCTGCTAAGTGGGAAATTGTTAAGGACGGCGAAGTTGTTAAGAGCGGCGAAGGCAACTCTTGGACTGTATCGCTTGCTGACGTCGGTAGCTACGACCTCAAGGTTACTGGCAACGAGTATGGTGAGGATGGTGCTGCTAAGCAGACCACACGCACATACGCTGCTTACATCCAGATCACTGGCGAGGGCACAGGTGCTCTGCCTGAGATCTACACTCTCACAGCTAACGGTAGCGATGAGGAAGTTTCTATCAAGACTGACGAGAGCGTTAAGATGGCTTACACAGGTCGTCACGCTGACGGTGCAGGTTCACAGGGCCTCGACCTTAAGGAGAAGCGCTTCGGTATTGCTGCTTCAGACCTCGGTCTCGTAGGCAAGAAGTCTTACTCTATCTCATTCTGGTTGAAGATCAACAGCCTCAAGTCGGGCGATCCTACAACTCTCTTCAATGTTTACAACAAGCAGGATGGTTGGCCTAAGACAGACTGGGGTTGGAACTGGTCTGGTATCGGCGCAGATGGTAGCATCGATCACTACAACTTCCGTGGTACAGACGCTACTTCTAACAAGGAGCTTCACTATAAGTATGCTAACACTAAGCTGCCTGTAGGCAACTGGGTACACATAACAATGGCCTTTGATTATAACGATGGCGGTAACTTCCGTAGCGACCTGTTCGTAAACGGCGTTAAGCAGACCGTTACTTCATGGGATCGTACCGGTGGACCCACAAAGACAACAGAACCAGACTATGAGAAAGATATCTATGGCATCACAAACGGTATGTACCTCTGCATCGGTGGCCCGCTCTTCTCACGTTACGGTATTGACGGTGTTATCGACAACGTAGTAGTTTGGGACAAGGCAGTCACAGCAGCAGACGCTAAGGTTGCTATGGGCGACCTCAACGCTAACAACCTCCCTGAGGGCGTGAAGGCATTCTGGGACTTCGAAAAGAAGGCTACTGACAACTACTTCTCAGCTGCAGGTTCACTTGCTGGCACAAAGGCAGGTATGCAGGATATGGTTGCAGGTGGTGGCGAGGGTCAGGCTACTCTCCAGTGGATTGAGCCGACTTACATCGCAGGTTCTCCGTTCGTATCTGGCGAGACATACAAGGTAGAGACCAAGCCGTCATGGACTTCAAAGAACGCTACATTCGCTGACATTACTGGTAACGGCGAGGAAGGTTCTGCAAACGTTTCGTTCCGCACCGGTGGCGACTACGACGTAACTCTTACACTCTCTAACGCTCTTGGTAAGGCAGAGAAGACATTCTCTGTAATCAAGGTGGCTTATCCTACTGGCGTTGACGCTGTAGAGGGCGCAGAGATGAAGGCTTACACAGTAGGCGAGGACGCAATAGTAGAGTTCGCTGAGGCTGGTGCATACGAGGTTAGCGTTTACACAACAGCTGGTGAGCAGGTTGCTCGCAAGGCTGCTCAGCTCAACGCTGGCAACGTGGTTAACGTACACCTTGCTAAGGCAGGCATCTACGTGCTTAATGTGAAGAAGGACGGCAAGACCGTTCGCACTGTAAAACTTATTCGTAAGTAAAATAAATCTATAAGTTGACGAGTAAACGAGTAAATATATAGACGAGTGAACGAGTTGACAAGCAGACAAGCTGATTATATACCTTATATTATATATAGGTGTGCAAAAAGCTCGTTTGCTCGTCCACTTGTATAAAAACATAGCATACTTGTATACTCGTCAATTTTGCGCTTCTAAATACCTAATCAACAAAACAATATCTAAATGAACAACAAAAAGACAACACTTCTCGCATCCATGCTTCTGTGTGGCTGCGTGTTCGGTTACGCTCAGCGTACTCCGACTCATCCGTTAGACATCCAGGACAAGGGCGACCAGTACCTCCTCGAGAACATCTGGAACTGGGAAGCCGGCACACCTCCGCGCGAGGTAAGCGAAATGGACGACCAGTTCTATATCTCACGCGTTCGCCCATTGCCGCGCATCGCTGAGGCTGACGACTATCAGGCAGAGGTTAGCAAGCAGGCTAAGCCAGGTCGTAAGATGTGTCTCTGGACTCCGCTCGACGACCCAACTTCTTCTTGGAAGGCTCTTCCGCGCTACTGTTTCGAGGGCGATAACTTCTCTATGTGGTCATACCTCAGCATCCACGGCAACTGGACAGCACCTTGGTTCCGCGTAACTGGCGGTCTGTCTGACGTTGCTCACAAGAACGGTGTAGCGGTAGGTTGCGTTGCTTCTATTCCTTGGGCTGCTGGTGTTAACGTGAACGCAGCAAGCGGTTGGGGCAAGACCTTCGGCGAGCTGACAAAGAAGAACTCTGACGGCACATACAAAAACGTAGAGCGCTTCGTTAAGATCCTCAAGTATTACGGCATCGACGGTGTTGGTGTGAACTCTGAGTTCAATGCTAATGCTGCTACAATGAAGCAGATCCAGGGCTTCTTCGCTGCTTGCCATAAGGAGGCTGAGAAGATCGGTTGGAAGTTCCAGCTCCACTGGTATGACGGTACCAACGACTACGGTGGCATCACATTCGACTCTGGTCTTGGTACTCACAACAAGGCTCAGTTCGGCGATAAGGACAACGTCGTTACCGACATGATGTTCTCTAACTACAACACTGGTAACGGTACACTCAAGAACTCTGCAGCAATGGCTAAGAGCCTTAGTCGCGACCCGTACGACTACTACAAGGGCTTCGATATTCAGGGTCGTTCGCTCCACGCAAGCAATGCCAACTGGAACGATCTCAACGACGTAGAGGCTTCAGTAGGTTTCTGGGGTGCTCACTCACAGGGTCTTATCCACCAGAGCGCTACCGACTACGGTACATCTGACGTGGCTATCCAGCAGGCTTACCTCGACAAGCAGGAGATGGTGTTCAGCGGTGGCAACCGCAACCCGGCTAACACTCCTGACATCCTCGGATGGAGCGACGTCGTAACACTCGCCAACGGTAGCCTGAAGGGCAAGTTCCACGGTGTAGCAAGCTACGTAACAGCTAAGTCTACTATCCAGCAGGTTCCGTTCGTTACACGCTTCAACCTCGGTAACGGTCTTACATTCAAGAACGAGGGTGAGGTTACGTTCAACCACAAGTGGCACAACATCGCTACTCAGGACTACATGCCTACATGGCGTTGGTGGATTGTTGACGGCAACGAGAGCGCAAAGAGCGCCGACCTCGCTCAGGCAGAGCTTACATGGGACGACGCTTACTGGGGTGGCTCTTGCCTCCGCTTGAAGGGTCAGACAACAACATCTCGTGTAAAGCTCTTCAAGACTTTGCTTAAGACAGAGCCTTCATACAACATCTCTCTTACATATAAGATGAGCAACGAGCTCGACACACACGCTAAGTTGTTCGTAGCTCTCAAGGGCAAGCTCACAGAGTACAAGGAGATTGCTATCCCTGCAGCTGAGAAGTTCGGTCAGTGGACAACATTCACCACTACTCTCGACAAGCTCGGTCTGAAGTCTGGCGACGAGATCGCAATGATCGGTATCCGTCTCGACAACACAGCTAAGGACTACAACATGCTCGTTGGTGAGCTCGCAGTTCGCAATCCGCAGCAGACATTCGCTCCGGTTGCTCCGAAGATTAAGGAGATTGATGTTCTCCGCGGTAAGGACAAGACTTGCGACTTCAAGATCCGCTACGCTGCTAAGGAAGAGACCGGCGGCGAGAAGACATACAACGACGAGGTAGACACATGGTACTACGAGATCTGGTTCCAGCAGAAGGGCGAGAAGGAGCAGTACCTCACAGCTACAACATCATGGGCAGCTTACGTAGTCGACGCTCCGATGGTAGCCGACCTCGAGAAGCGCGACTGCCGCTTCGGTGTACGCGCCGTTTCTCCTGACGGATTGCAGAAGAGCGAAATCTCTTGGAGCAATTATCAGAAGGTTGAGTACGACACACCGTCTACAGAGGTAGCTATCGACCGTCAGGTTATCAAGCCGAACGAGCAGTTCAAGGTTTACTACGAGGATCAGTTCGCACCGAACGCTCAGTCGTTCCGTCTGCTCAACGCACAGACAGGTGCTCAGGTAGGCGAGAAGTTCACCAACTGCAACGAGTTCACAACTTCTGTACCAGAGGTTGGCGTTTACGACCTTGAGGTTGTTGATGCAGAGGGCAAGACAGAGACATTCCGCGGCAAGGTTATCATCTCTCCGGAGAAGACAGGTGCAGTGCCGGTTGTTGAGACTGTAACTGCTGACAAGCAGACAGCTGAGACAAACGAGGAAATCAAGCTCAACTACACATCACGCGACGGTGAGGGTAAGGTGTCTCGCGGTCTTGTTGTTAAGGACCCGAACATGCTCCTGATTCCGGCAGAGGTAACACTCGACGGTGGCAACAACACAAGCATGGCTTACTCTTACGCTCTCTGGGTTAAGGTAGACAGCTATGCTCACGACAAGCAGGGTACAAACCTCATCCAGAAGAACACTATCTCAGACAAGTGGCCGCACAACAACTGGGGTGACCTCTGGGTACAGATTCGTCCGCAGATCAACGCTGGCGAGCACGACTGCCGCAACAACCACCTTGCTAACGAGGTATCATTCAATACATTCGGCTGGACAGCTCACGACAACCCGAGAGAATCGATGATGTCAACAGGTTACGCACTCAACCCGGGTGTTTGGAACCACATCGTTGTTACTCAGGGCTCTGACAAGCAGCAGAAGATCTACTTCAACGGCAAGTGCGTAGCAGGTCCTAACAACTTTGCTGCATCTGACCTCCGTGAGAACAGCTCTGACTACCGCATCAACACTTCTGAGCACGCTAACGTGTTCATCGGTGGTGGCGGTGTTTACAAGGCAGGTCTGAACGCAACTATCGACGAGGTTCAGGTTTGGAACAAGCCTCTTACCGACGCTGAGGTAGTTCGCGCAATGCAGGGCTATGCAGCTAACGAGATTCCTGAGGGACTCATGGGCTATTACACCTTCGAGGAGATGGACAAGAGCGACTCTACATTCGTTAACCTTGGTAAGGCAGGTGCTCAGTACAAGGCAAGAATGGTTGTGATGAACGGCTCTGGCGGTGAGAATACTTCTACAGCATCTTACAAGACAGTAGGTGCAAACAACGAGGTGACCGGCTATCCTGGCATCGAGGGTACACTCGAGGTTAAGACTTCACACGCATGGCAGCTCAACGGCGGTCGCATCTCTTCTGAGGACGACAAGGCAGCTGTCGTAACATTCGCTCGTCCGGGCGAGTATGAGGCAGGCGTTAAGCTCACCAACTTCTGGGGCGAGTCTGAGAAGGCACTTGAGAACGTACTCGTTATCACTGGTGTTGACGCAATCAACGACGTTAAGGACGCAGCAGGCTTCTCTGTTTATCCTAACCCGTTCGTAGAGAGCGTAAACCTCCGCTTCTCTGAGGGCGGCTTCTACACTATCAACATCGTAAGCGCAGCAGGTGCGGTGCTCCAGAGCAACGACTTCCGTGCTGATGCCGGCGAGACAGTGAACGTAGCTGTTCAGGGAGGCAAGGGCATGTACATCGTACAGGTGCTCAAGGACGGCAAGCCGTTCAAGGCTCTCAACGTAATCAAGAAGTAATAACAAAGAATAGTGAACCGGCGGGGGGGGGGGGCGCCCCCCCGCCGCCCACCAAAATCATTTTTTATTC
>ERZ859732.261-NODE-261-length-22169-cov-2.900742_pt1 | contig 22169 bp, 18 predicted proteins | sample MGYA00510123_ERZ859732 | MGnify/ENA primary metagenome ERZ859732 (study PRJEB30046, sample SAMN00715133) | human gut metagenome | study: EMG produced TPA metagenomics assembly of the A metagenome-wide association study of gut microbiota in type 2...
GGTGAAGGCCAGACGTGAGTCAGAGTCGATGTTGATCTTGCAAACAGCAGAAGCAGAAGCCTTACGGAGCTGCTCCTCGGGGATACCAACAGCGTCGGGCAGCTTGCCGCCGAACTCGTTGATCATGTCAACATACTCCTGGGGAACTGAAGAAGAGCCGTGGAGCACGATGGGGAATCCGGGGAGCTTCTGCATGATCTCGTCGAGGACGTCGAATGCCAATGGAGGAGGAACGAGCTTGCCTGTCTTCGGGTCGCGTGTGCACTGCTCGGGAGTGAACTTGTAAGCACCGTGTGATGTGCCGATAGAGATAGCCAGTGAGTCAACACCTGTGCGGCTTGTGAAGTCGATAACCTCCTCAGGCTTTGTGTAGTGGCATACGTCTGAAGAAACCTCGTCCTCAACACCAGCCAACACGCCGAGCTCACCCTCTACAGTTACGTCGAACTGATGAGCATAGTCTACAACCTTCTTTGTCAGGGCGATGTTCTCCTCGTAAGGCAGTGAAGAACCGTCGATCATAACTGAAGAGAAGCCGAGGTCTACACAGCTCTTGCACAGCTCGAAGCTGTCACCGTGGTCGAGGTGAAGAACAATCTCAGGATGCTTGCAGCCAAGCTCCTTTGCATACTCAACGGCACCCTCTGCCATGTAGCGGAGAAGAGTCTCGTTAGCGTAAGCGCGTGCACCCTTAGAAACCTGGAGGATAACCGGCGATTTCAGCTCTGAAGAAGCCTTGATGATAGCCTGAAGCTGCTCCATGTTATTGAAGTTGAATGCCGGAATGGCGTAACCGCCGTTAATGGCTCTTTTAAACATCTCGCGGGTGTTTACCAAGCCTAGTGTCTTATAACTTACCATAATACCTTTTTTTATGTTTTATAAATAAACGTTCTGTTACACAGCGCAAAGTTAGTATTTTAATTTCTCAATACAAAAGAATAATCCAACTTTTAGTGTTGCATTCCGGTGAATTTTCAGATTAATTGTACATTGCCCAAAAACAGCATAATATTTTGCAATGTGAGTTTTACAATTAATTGCAGAATGCCAGACATGTGCCGCGGCATAAAAACATAAAGGAAGCAAAACTGTTAAAAGACGGTTATTTAGATAAGGGCATAAAAAAAGGAGTACCGCTGTACTCCAACCTTGTTAACCTTAAATCTAATACTATGAAAAACACGATGCAAAGGTACGGATTTTTTACTAATATGCAATATTTTGAGTGTATAAAATGCAATATAACAGTGATTTGTTGATTTAAATCAATATTTAAGGCGAGGAGTTAAAGTAGTTAGAGGGGTCAGAGTAGTTAAAGTCATTGGTTTTGTTGATATATTTCAATAAATTTTCTGCTATCTTTACAAACCGGACATAACCTGAATACTAATGACTTTAACTACTCTGACTCCTCTAACTACTTTAACTCCTTAAACGGAACTATATCTCCTCGATTATCTTCTTCAGCAGATACGTGGCGTTCTGGTTGCGTGCCACGCCGGGCGTTATCTTGTAGGTGTAGGTTATGTTGCCGCCCAGCTCTATCTCAAAGCACCAGTTGTGGAAGCGCGACGGGGCGTCGTCCTCCATCTTCGACAGTTCGAGGTCGTGGGTGGCTATTATGCCTGACACGGGCAGGCGGGATATCTCCTGAAGGAAAAGACGCGAGCCGTTGAGCTTGTCGAGCGAGTTGGTGCCCTTCAGAATCTCGTCGAGTATTATCAGCGTGCGGGCTGCATGCTTGCAGCTCTCTATCAACTGGCGCAGACGGAGCAGCTCGGCGTTGAAGTAGGATATGCCGCGGCTCAGGTCGTCGGCGGTGCGCATGCTGCTGAAAAGGTTGAACACCGACACGCGCAGCGACTCGGCAAACACGGGCATTCCGTTCATTGCGAGAATGTAGTTGACGCCGATAGAGCGCAGGAAGGTGCTCTTGCCGGCCATGTTTGCACCGGTTACGATATAATAGTTGCCGTCATCAATGGTGAAATCGTTGCGCACGGCCTTGGCTCCAAGGAAGGGATGATAAATGCCCTTGGCCTCATACACCACTCCGTCGGCCTCAACCACCTCTGCCACAACAGCCTGCTGCTCGTTGTAGCTGTATACGGCCATCGACACAAGAGCGTCGATCTGGCTCACGCATCCGGTCCAGTCGGCTATGCGCTCCATATAGTGGCGCTGCCATCTGAGGAAACGGCGCACGAGGAAAAAGTCGCTCAGGGCAAACATGTTGAACAGAATAAGTCCGATGAAATTGCCACGGCGGTCGAGACTTTTCAGAATATCTGACAGCTCTCCAAACGAAGTCAGCGCGCCGTCGCCGCCCGATGTCAGCCTGCTGCGCAAGTCGCGCAGGCATTCGCTCTCAAACTCTGCACAGCCTATGTGGCGTATCAGTCCGATATAGTCGTGCAGATGTGCGTGCAACTTCTCGACGGCGCGGCTTATCTGGCGCAGCGACCTCATGTTGAGGGCTATGACGAGGAACATCTGCACCACGCCCCACATGACGGCAAGCGACGACGGGACAATGCCCACTATTGCCAATACCATAACGGCAATGAAGCCTGCTATGGCCGCCCACGCCACCACGAGAGCAAGCATGCTGCCTGCCTGAGGAGCAATGTTCATGGCGCTAATCTCACTGACCACACGGTTTATCATGGCTGTGTCTATGGCTTCGCCCTTCTTCTTTGTGTCCGACGCCAGGCGCTGGCCGAGCGCCAGAAACTCCGTGCGCCAGCTCTCCATGCCCGCCAGTTCGGCTATGGCGCGGCGGCGTGCCTCTATCTCTGCCTTGTCTTTAAGCAGACTTTGGAACGATGAAGCCAGAAAGTCGCTTCCGCCGGTGGTTACCGTGCGGTTAATGCGGTTGAAGAGCGAGTCGCGGCCGAACACGTCCATGTCGTAAGTGAACGCGTGCGACGAGTCGATGTAGCGGCTTCCGCTGCCAAAGCAGCTGTAGTCGCCGCGCAGATAGCTCAGTTCCTTCTCATACACCTGGCGCCGGCGGCGCAGCATGTCGGTGGTCTCGCTGTTGCGCACGTCGGCACGGCGAGCCACTACATAGGCTGCCATAAACGCCACGGAAAGGCAAAGCAGACCTACGGGCAGTCCGCGCAGGCAGAAGAACACAAAGGCCAGCACGGCAAGGCAAAACGTTACAAGCTCCATTGCCACATAGGTGCGCCCCTTGCGCTTCAGCCGCTGTATCATGGCCGACAGGCTTTCTACCTGCCGCGAATAAAACTCTTGTCTGTTGTCCATATTCTGTTTTTTCTTTTTATTGTTATTATTATGTATTCGGTTTTGCCCAAACGGCGTTAATTTCACTGCAAAAATAATGCTTTAACGCGGCTTTCGGGGCATCTGTCTACGTAAAAAGAGTTAAACCCCTATCTGCACTCCCGGCCTAATATTGTTTTCATCCGCCAGGCGCCATAATGCTTTCATTTGCCTTTCAGCATCATTCCGGCTGCCTTCCTACAGCCTTTATCCGGCCGGGCGTTTACTTAATGAAAGCGTTACATCATGCCATGACACTACAAACTGCCAATACGTGCCACCGAACATACAGGAGCAGGCGTACAGAAAGGGCAAGAAAAACTTTTACAAAGTTTTCTGACGAAATAGAAATTCAAGTCTTACAAAATGTTAAGGCATTTGGCATCAAAAGGCAGAAAGGTTAATGTATTTAACACATAAAAGACGTTTTACGCTCAAAAAGATATGTTTTCACACTGCAATTCATTGCTTTTCATAACATAAAAGGCCATGTTTTGCCATGTAAAAGACTGCATTTCACAACGGAACAGGCAGAATTTCTGTTTCTCAAGCCACAATAAACGCCGTAAAGCACTACATATCAAAGAATTACATAAACCGCACATTTTCTGCCGTTTTCACGCCAAAATGCATTCCGATTTCAAATACTGCCGTCTCAGGGGCTCAACCGGTTTGTTCTGACCGCAAAGTTTTCTGTTCTCACAGCACATGGAACTTATCAGAAGCAAATACGCAACCGTCTAACAAATGTGCATACAGGCACCTCCATAACACATGACAGCACAAAAAAACGGCTGCCCCACCGCTAAGTGGAACAGCCGCGATATAATAATAATAAAGTAAGCGTCAGTCATCTTCAGGCAGCAGAACAATGCCCTCCTGCTTCATGCCGTCCATCATTATCTTAAGCGGACGGCTGAAGCGCACGTGGCGCACAAACTCCGTTTCGTACACTGCCGGCATGGCGTCGAGCAAATCCTTACGGTAGATACCGTCGTCTTTGTAATCGTCAATGGTAAAATAGCCAACGCCAAGACTTGTTACGTTCTGGAAGAAATGTGAGCCCTGACTCGGATCGATGCGATAGTTTGCCAGTCCGGCCTCAACAATCAGACAGGCAGCACTGATGTATGCCCACTTTACGGGAACGCCAAGCCATGAGTCGCTAGAGCCCCAGCGGCCCGGTCCGATAAGAATGTAGTTCTTGTTTTCCTCAACAAACTTATGGTTGATATGCTCTATTTCACTTGCAATAAGCGGATTGTTTGCCGCCGTGAAATTCTCGTCTGCCTTAACGTATACTATGTCCATTATCTCGTTGCTGACGCCATGTCCGAGCGAATTGTGAGAACGCAGCAGGCATCGCTTGTCGTCAATCTTGGTCAAGTCTTCGTCAAGCATCTGCTTGCAGTCTACAATAGGACGCATCTGCAGCAGATAGAATTCTCCCGTGCGGTCGTTGTTTATATTGCATGCGAACTCTATCTCAACCGGACGCCTCATGCCCTCGGCTCCGTATTTCATAGCCATCTGCATCAGTTCGGGCAGCGGGAAAGCCCCGTTCTGCAAGACGCCGCAGAACGAAACCACCTTCCAGCCTTCATCATATGCCCCCTTGCGCAGCATGTTGTTATAAGGATCGAAAGTAGAGGCTATGTATGTCAGGGCACCGTCCTTGTCGGCATCAGCCACGTCAAGCTTAAGAATATTAAATCCGTCGTCAACCTTAAAGTCGTCGCCTACATCCTTCATGTCAAGAGCATAAAACTGTGTCTGCGTCTGACTAAGCGCAAGCTCCACCTTACTTGTCTGCATGACATGGTCAGGATGATACGGACTTACGCGCAGCGTCTGTCCTCCGTCTACGATATACTTACCCAGTCCGAGCGCAAGACTCGCAATGCCCTGCTCTGATGTCTCGTTGCCTACAGGATAATAGTTGATGGAACGCAACACGCCTGATATATTAGGATAATAGCGGTCTCCGTATTGTTTGCCGACCACTTCCTGCAGCACTACAGCCATCTTCTCCTGGTCTATCACGTTGCTCGTGGCCGTCATGTATGCCTTCGAGTCGCGATAGTAGACCGAGGCATACACACTCTTTATGGCGGCGGCAAGCATCTGCAGCATCTGATACTTGTCGTCGAGCTTCGGTATCATATATGTCGAATATATGCCGGCAAAGGGCTGATAGTGAGAGTCTTCGAGCAGGCTCGACGAACGTATGGCTATAGGCCGGTCGGTTGCCTCGAAGAAGGTGAGGAAGTCTGATATATACTTGTCCGGAAGCTGCGCCTTCAGGAAGTGGTGCAGTATTTCCTCGTCGCTGGCATCGCTCAGGGCTATCTGATAGAGGTTGTTGCTCTCCATGAACCTGTCGAACACATCGGTGCAGAGCACCACGGTCTTGGGTATCGACACCTTGACGCCTTCGCGCTCGCTAAACTCAGGATGGCTCTTTATTATGTTGTCGAGGAAGGCCAGTCCGCGGCCTTTTCCGCCAAGAGAGCCGTCGCCGATACGTGCGAAGTGGGCGTAGCGGTCGAACTTTCCGCGGTCGAACACAGCCACGACACCTATGTTCTTCATGTGACGATACTGCACAATGGCCTCAAAGATAATCTTGCGGTGAAGGTCGACATCCTGCAGCTTGTGCCACGTAACGTTCTTCAGAAACTCCGAAACGGGGAATATCGCCCTGGCACACAGCCATCGGCTCATGTGGTTTCGGGATATGTGATAGAGCATCGAGTCGTAAGGTATCTTGAAGATATTGTCTTGCAGCTCCTTCAGCGTGCGCACGCGCATCACTTCCTCATGCGTCTTCGGGTCGCGGAATATGAAGTCGCCGAAGCCCATGTGCTCCTCCATAAGTCTGCGCAGGTCGAGGTTCATCTTCTTTGAGTTCTTGTCAATAAACAGGAAACGTTCGGCCTCGGCCTTCTTGCGGTTTTCGCTCTCGCTGCTTTGCAGTATCAGCGGTATGTATTCGTTGTCCTTCCTTATCTCGCGGAGCAGCTTCAGTCCGGCCTCGGGGTCTTTCTCTTCGCCCTTCGGGAAGCGGCAGTCAGAGATTATTCCGAGCGTATTGTCGCGGTATTTCGTGTAAAGCTCCATTGCCTCGTCATAGTTTCTTGCCAGCACCACCTTAGGCCTGCCTCTCATTCGCAGCGCGGCGCTGTGGGGGTTGAGTGCCTCCGTGGCGAAGCTTTGGCTCTGGGCGAGGATAAAGCTGTAGAGAGTGGGCAGCAAAGACGAATAGAAGCGTATGCTGTCCTCCACGAGCAGAATCATCTGCACGCCTGCCTCGGCAATGTCGTGTTCAAGGTTCATCTTGTCCTCTATCAGTTTTATGATGGACAAGATCAGGTTGGTGTTGCCCAGCCAGCAGAACACATACTCAAAGATTGACAGGTCTTCATTGACCATGCGGCGCGTTATGCCGTGAGAGAAGGGCGTAAGAACGACGCAGGGAATGTCGGGAAACTTTGCCTTTACGGAACGTGCCACCGTGAAGGCGTCGTTGTCTGCATTACCGGGCATGCATATCACGAGGTCGATGCTGGTAGAGGCCAGCACCTCGGCAGCCTCCTCCGTGGTGCTCACCTGGGTGAACGTCGGCGGATAGCGAAGGCCAAGCTCGGTGTATTCGTTGAATATCTTTTCGTCAACACGGCCATCGTCCTCAAGCATGAAGGCATCATACGGATTGGCAACTATAAGCACATTGAATATGCGATGTGTCATAAGGTTCATGAACGACACATCCTTCAGATAAAATTTTTTCCACTGCTGTGGCTCGTTTTCGCTCATATCGTTATGTCAGTTATTATGTTTTTTCTCCTTATAAAGACAATAAAGCGTGGCTACAAGCATGCACCAGAACATGAGAATAATGACAAACAGGCTGAAACTGCCGACAAAAGGCAGCAGCAACAGGGTTGGCATGGCTGCGCCCAAAAGCAGCAGGAACAGCTCACGGCGACGTGCCACCGGCTTGGCTAAATGCGAATAAAACTTAAACAAGCCCATACTTTACAGTCTTTCTCAGATTAGACAAGATTAAACCCCAACCGGTCATTAGACCGCACATAGCTTTACCTATTTTGTGCATTCATGCTTTCAGCCCGTATTTTTGTCTCTAATGGCGTCTTTTTGCCGGCTTTTTCTTGACATAGCACGCTATGCATGAAAAAAATCTAACGAAAAGCCGCTCAATATAAAGCAAAATCCTGACCGAATACTAATAACGATTTGGGTTAAAAGTCTTTTTCCGCAAAGATACTAATAAAGTAAGAAAAGAGTGAAACAATATCAAAGTTTTTTGACATTATCCCACTAAAAAACGAACGGAGGCACAAACATGTGCCCCCGCCCGCAGCGTTAAAATTATTTAGTAATCTATCACCTCGGTTATAGCGCCGTCGGCGGTAACCTTAAGGTCTTTGTCATAGTTGTCGAGATCAATCAGATAATAAGCCTCTCCGGCAGCTGTCTCGATATAGTCGCAGTCGTCAATCACTTTTCCGGGATATGCGGCGTTGACAGCAGCAAGGATGTTGGCAGGAATGTCTCTCTTGCAGTCGGTTGAAGTCTGCACCCAGTTGTATGAGCTGTCAAAGCGTATCTCTATGCTCTTGCCGCCGTGGCGGATGTCAAGCTCGTATCCGTTGCGCTCCTTCTCAAAGTCAACCACCATGGCTCCTGCATAGTTGGCGTCTACATAAGCCTGTATTTCGGCTGGCATCTGTCCCGGCAGCAGTCCTTCGTTGCGGTCGTCGTCCTGGTCCTGAATGTCTCTGAACAGTGTTCCGGCTATGTCAAAGTAGAGGTCGTGGTCGGGCTGTCCGGCTTTCTCCACCTCAATCTTGTAAATTGTCTCATAGCCCTTGCGCTGTATTTCGTCGATGTCGTCCACAGTCCACTGCTGCTGCGCATACACCGTAAGTGCATATCCGTCCTGCACAGCCTGCGGCAAAGCCGTAAGGTCGCGGCCGTGGTCAACCTCGGTCATCATCCATGTTCCGTCGCCCATATACCATGCATCATGCTCCTTGCTGTCCTTGATAAACTCGGCAACGAGATATCCGTTGGCCTCCATCTCCCACTCTACATGCTGCACTCCGGCATATTTCTGACTGAAGGCTTCCTGCACAACGCCAGGCACCTGAATCTTGTCGTCATCGTCGTCGTCATTGCAGGATGTTGTAACCAGTGCGCCGAAAGCGCAGATTGCTGTCATCTTCAAAAAATCAATTGTTCTCATAATAATCCTTTTTTCTGTTTATACTGTTGTTTCTTTTTTACATTTATTTTTCTCAGAGGAGCCTTGTCTGCCCCTCGGCAACATCGCCGCGCGGCATATATTCTCCCTTTGTTTTTTGCAAATAAAGCAACCGAATCTGAAAACAATCTGAAAAATCAGGAAAATATGAGATTATTTTCTGCTTTTTTTATTTTATCCGGCCATAAGCAGCGAAAAGTTCATGCGGCGGCATTTACACCTTATTATAATATTAGTAATGCGTAAACGCATCATAACAAAAGTCAATTAAGCCATAGAATATTCGTTCAATCAAATTTTTATGCTAACTTTGCAACACTTAACTCAGCTGTCAGCCATGTAAGACAAAGCGTGCATACCGTTTAAATGTCATTGTATTTTAAGCAACGCACATGGCATTTTGACAAACATAAGCACACTTATGCTGACAATAAGGCAACGGCGACGACAAAGCAAACAATAGGTAACAACCCGGCAGAACGGCCCCTGGACATGAGCGGCACATCATTATGCCGCTGAAGACAGCCCCTCAGCAACAGGCCGCTGCATTGAGGATAACAAAAAAGCATAACATATATAAACTAACAAAACTGGAAAGATGAAGAAAAATCTGAAACCGTCTACACTCTGCGTGCGCGGAGGATGGGAACCTAAAAACGGCGAACCGGTGCAGCCGCCGATAGTTCAGAGCACCACATTCAAATATGACAACAGCGAAGAGATGGCAATGCTGTTCGACCTCAAGAAGGAAGGATATTTCTATACACGCCTGCAGAACCCGACAAACGACAATGTTGCAAAGAAGATTGCTGCCCTTGAGGGCGGCGTCGGCGCAATGCTTACATCGTCAGGTCAGGCTGCCAACTTCTACGCCGTGTTCAACATCTGTGAGGCAGGCGACCATATCGTAACGTCAAACGAAATTTACGGCGGAACCTACAACCTGTTCGGCGTAACAATGAAGAAGCTCGGCATAGAGTGCACCTTCGTCAACCCCGAAAGCAGCGAGGAGGAAATACAGAAGGCTTTCAGACCTAACACAAAGGTTCTGTTCGGCGAAACAATATCTAACCCGGGCTGCAAGGTGCTCGACATTGAGAAGTTTGCACGCATCGCCCACAAGAACGGCGTGCCTCTCATCATAGACAACACCTTTGCTACACCAATAAACTGCCGCCCGTTTGAATGGGGATGCGACATAGTTACCCACTCTACCACTAAATATATGGACGGACACGCAACACAGGTGGGCGGTTGCGTGGTTGACAGCGGCAACTTCGACTGGGACGCACATGCCGACAAGTTCCCCGGACTGACCACTCCCGACGAGTCGTACCACGGACTTACATACACAAAGGCCTTCGGCAAGATGGCTTACATGACCAAACTTACGGCACAGCTGATGCGCGATCTCGGCTCTATACCGTCGCCGCAGAATGCCTTCTTGCTCAACCTCGGCCTCGAGACACTCGCACTGCGCGTGCGCCAGCATTGCGCCAACGCCCAGAAGGTGGCAGAGTTTCTGCACAATGACCCGCACGTGGCATGGGTAACCTACTGCGGACTGAAGGATGACGCAAGCTACGAGCTGGGCCGCAAGTATCTGCCCTGCGGCTCATGCGGCGTAATGTCGTTCGGACTGAAGGGCGACCGCGACACAGCAATAAAGTTTATGGACTCGCTCGAGCTTATAAACATAGCCACACACGTGGCCGACGCCCGCTCATGCGTGCTGCATCCGGCAAGCCACACACACCGCCAGCTGAGCGAACAGCAGCTGAAAGAAGCCGGCATAGCCCCCGACCTGATACGTCTGTCGATAGGTATCGAGGATGCCGACGACCTCATTGACGACCTGAAGCAGGCTCTGTCGAAAATCGACTAAAAGTTACATTTTTCATATAGCGACAACAGCGGAGGCGACATTGTAACACATGTTGCCTCCGCTTATTTTTAGCCATTAGGGGGCAAAAATGCCAATTATAATGTAAAAAAGTACAAAAAGTAAGTTTCATATATCAAATAAATTGGATTTTCCTTGGCAGTTACACAAGAAAAGACTACATTTGTCATCAAGAAAACGACACAATGTTAGTTTAACTAAAAACATATACTATGGAAGTCCAGAAAATAATGCAAGACCTGGAAATGAAGCATCCGGGCGAAAAAGAGTACTTACAAGCCGTAAGAGAAGTGTTGGAATCAATTCAAGACACTTACAATCAGCATCCTGAGTTTGAGAAAGCCAAGATTGTTGAAAGAATGGTAGAACCTGAGCGTATCATCACATTCCGTGTAACATGGGTTGACGATAAAGGTGAGGTACAGAACAACCTCGGTTACCGCGTTCAGTTCAACAGCGCTATCGGCCCGTACAAAGGCGGTTTGCGTTTCCATCCGGCTGTAAACGTATCTATGCTTAAATTCTTAGGCTTCGAGCAGACATTCAAGAATGCATTGACCACTCTGCCTATGGGTGGCGGTAAAGGTGGTTCTGATTTCAACCCGGTAGGCAAGTCTGACGCTGAAATCATGCGTTTCTGCCAGGCATTCATGCTCGAACTTTGGAAGAACATCGGTCCTGACACAGATATTCCTGCAGGTGACGTTGGTGTTGGCGGACGTGAAATCGGTTTCTTGTACGGAATGTACAAAAAGCTCGCTCGCGAATACAACACAGGTGTGTTAACAGGTAAGGGCTCTACATGGGGCGGTTCTATCCTTCGTCCTGAGGCAACCGGTTTCGGTGCTCTCTATTTCACACAGCACTTGCTCCACAAGGCTGGCAAAGACATCAAGGGTCTGACAATTGCATTGTCTGGATTCGGCAACGTAGCATGGGGTGCTGCAACAAAGGCTGTTGAACTCGGTGCAAAAGTTATCGCAATATCTGGTCCGGACGGCGTATGCGAGATACCTGAAGGCATCACAAAGGACATGATCGACTACATGTTGGTAATGCGCGCTTCTAACCGCAACCAGGTTTCTATGATGGCAGACAAATTCCCTGGCAAAGCAATATTCACTCCTGGAAAGAAAGCATGGTCTGTTAAGTGTGACCTCGCACTTCCTTGCGCATTCCAGAACGAGCTGAACGGTGACGACGCTAAAGAACTTATCGCTAACGGTACATGGTGCTGCTGCGAGGTATCTAACATGGGATGTACACCTGAAGCTATCCACGAATTCCAGTCTAACGGCATACTGTTCGCTCCTGGTAAGGCTGTTAACGCAGGTGGTGTTGCAACATCTGGTCTTGAAATGACACAGAACGCAGCTCACTTAGGATGGGCAGCTGAAGAGGTTGACGCTAAGCTCCACTTCATCATGAAGAGCATACACGAGGCTTGTGTTAAATATGGTACACAGCCCGACGGCACTATCGACTACGTTAAGGGTGCTAACATCGCAGGTTTCATGAAGGTGGCTCAGGCTATGCTCGAGCAGGGTATTATCTAATACCTTAGAGATATAAGTGATAAACAGAATAATTCTCATAATTACATTTTTATGGCTTGGCCATACTTTTCTCCCGGCACAGGAGAAAGGTATGGCCAGCTATTATTCTAACCGTCTGCATGGACGGAGGATGAGCGACGGCACAAGATACCACAGAGACAGCCTCATCTGCGCCCACAAAAAATACGAACTGGGCACCATGCTGAAGGTTACAAACATTAAAAACGGCAAAAGCGTTGTCGTGAGAGTGGCCGACAGATGCAGCGGTCACCGCATTATCGACCTGTCATACGCCGCGGCAAAGGAGATAGGCATCATCAGAGCTGGCGTGGCCATGGTCAGGGTGGAAAAATATGAAGAGGAGAAGGGCGTTCCGTTCAGAAACGAGAAAAAGATTGAGCTGCCCGAACTTGACTATGAGATAACGGAGAAGGACGACGACTTCACGCCGGAATGGATGAGAAACGGCACAGAACAAAGCAAGACGAACAGCAAGAAAGGCAAAGAACACAAAGGCAAGGAGCCAAAAGACAAGAAACATAAGGAAAACAAGAAGCATAAAGAACATAACAAGAAGAACAAAAAACAATAGTCTGACTTATGTGTCCCGTATGCATAACGCGTGGCTTACACGGCAAAACTCACAACGCATACGCAACAGAAAAAGTTTTTCAAAGAGAAACGTCACTCATCACATCTGCACGTAACACATTTGTATTCAACAACATACAGTGTGACGAGTTGCATTCTCAACTCATCACATATTAATATTTCCTGCCACAATATGGCATAACCGAGCACGCAGCAATACAAGCAATATGTGCATACCGGCATACATTAAATACAAAATGCATGCCTTAAATTTCACAATAATATTCTATTCATCGAATAACAGAGCCAACCCTCAACAGCTGCCTGCTTAACCGAAGAGATTTCACTCAAAATCAAACACTCTATTTGGGCTTTATCAAGATATACCCTGTTTAAGTTCTTAAAATTTAGGAGAGGACATACAGGACCAAATCAGATAAAGAGACATGCCGTGATGAGTTGTCTTTTCAACTCGTCACACTATAACTGACTACATAACAGCAGGTTATGGCCGCTTGTGACGAGTGACGTTTCTTTTACAAAAAAATTTTTTGTTTCCCCCTACCCTACCGCCATTAAGTGGCATACATCATGCCGTTACTTGTCAAGATATACCTAACCACAATCCAAAAGGGCACCTTTCATCATGCAAAACACGGCATATGAGAACACAAAAGACGGTGTTTTACAATGTAAATCACAGCGTTATGCATAATATAATTTTCAAGACAATGAGTTAACGTTTTGGCGTTTTCCCTAAATAAGACCATCATAATGTTAAAATATTTAAACCAAGCAACTATTATTTTCACTTTCATTTGGTTTATATTATAAACTGCTTTATATTTGCAATATATCCGGATAAAACTCGTGAAGCCACAGCTGCAGAGTGACTGAAACGAGTGTGAGAACTGTAAATGAAGTTTATAACAGTTAAAACCTATTCCTATGAAAAAGGCGATATTAAACACCGCTATGCTGGCCATAGCACTTATGGCCACAGCAACCGCCTCGGCACAAAGAGACATGCAGCTCACCGTAAGCAACATACCGAACGACAAGGGGCAGATACTTGTAGCCACTAAGAGCGGACAATGGGCTAAGGTGAAAGCCGAGAAAGGCAAGATTGAAACCATCATAAAGGACGTGCCCGACGGAAAGGGCACCATATATGTCTTTCATGACGAGAACGGCAACGGGCAACTCGACGAGAAGGACAATATACCAATGGAATACTGCGCCTTCGGAGACTATGAACTGAGCGAAAACAACAGCAAAGTAGACATCGAGCTTATATATGTCCCCGACAAGATGAAGGGACATGACAGACAGGCTGACTGACGGGCTGACAACCTCCTAACACCGGCCACTAAAAGCGGGCCGGTGCCGGAGATTATACAATATTAAGAACAACAAAATTAAATTTGAAATGGACAATAACGAGAAACTCTCGGCTGAACGCAGCCTCAAGATAATAAGCGAGACCATTGAGCAAAGCCGCACCGACATAATGCGCAACGCCGGAATGCCGATGATATTCTGGGGCATACTCACATGCATAACATCTGTGGCTGTGTGTTATTTATGGCAGGCAACGGACAATCCGTCATGGAATGCACTTTGGTTCCTGATGGCCGTCATTGGATGGAGCGTTACGGCAGCAAAGAGCCGCAAGGACAAGAAAAGACCTACAAACTTCTTCAGCAGAGTGCTCAAAATATCATGGATATCTTTCGGTCTGTTTGCACTCATAGCAGCCGTCATAGGCACGCTTTCGTTTGACAGCACGGTGTATATGGTCAAGCTGCCTATAACGACAGTGCTGATACTTCTGCTGGGACTCACGGGGCTGATTACGGGCCTTGTGCTCCGCCACACCTTCATAACCGCATTCTCCGTGGCATCAGTGGTGCCAGCCAACTTTGCGCTTATGTATCCCGGCCCGTATGAATCGCTTGCAATATGCCTTACATCGCTTTTCATTCTGGTGATACCCGGAATAATCATTAACCGACAATATAAAAAATGACGATATGGAAACGGAAGAAAACAAGAAGTTTTCAGCAGAACACAGTATCGAGATTATACGCGAAACTATTGAGCAAAGCCGAAAAGTAATTACACGCAACTGCGCAATAACTCTTCTGACATGGGGCATTCTTATATGCGTAACGGCAACCGTTATAGGATTGTTGTGGAGCTACACAAACTCTTATTACTGCAATCTCGGATGGATTGTGATGGTCCTCATCGGGCTGTTAATCAACAGCAAGATGATTATAGAAGAAGAAACTGCCGGTGTACCAAAATCGTTCATAAACGACATAACAAAAAATATATGGAGAACATTTGCAGTGGTAATATTCACTTCAACAGTGGCGAGTCAGGTTACCAATTTTGGAAATGACCCTATAGCCCAAGACCTGCCGATATCTGCCACGATAAACATCTGCATGACTTTTGCAGCCATAATGACCGGCATCGTGCTGAAAAGCGAGATTATATCGTTTTTCGCCTGCAGCGGCTCATATAGCAGCATAAAAGCAGCCCTTGATTGTAACGGACCGGAAGAGATGGCGGCCGTTATCTTTGGCGGAATGCTGATGATGGTTATACCAGGGGCTATCGCATTATACAGGAACAGAAAGCCAAAAGGCAGACAGAACGAAGCAAAATTGAACGAGAAAGAACAATAACTGAAAAGCGAGAATGTTTAAACCACTTGATCCGCTGCTGCACAGCGAACTGCGACTGGCCGTCATGTCGATACTGATGAGCGTAGACGAAGCCGACTTCGTTTATCTGAAAGAACAGACCAGGGCCACGGCAGGCAACCTGAGCGTGCAGCTTGACAAACTAAGCAACGCAGGATATATTGAGATCCAAAAGGGATTTCAAGGCAAGAAGCCGCGCACAACGTGCCGCATAACCGATAAGGGACTGAAGGCCTTTGAGGAATATGTAGAGGCGCTGAGAAGCTATATCTCACCGCAATAGGCGCCTGGCACATACTGCAAAACGAAATAAAACCAGAGGCCATAAATACGCCCGAACACAATATATTCAGACAAACAAAAAAAATGGGGAGCCAGCCAAAGCCGGTTCCCCATAAACTTTATTATTGGCAATATTATTTCTCTAATGTTGCAACAACTTCAATCTCAACAAGAGCGCCTTTAGGCAGAGTCTTAACGGCAACAGCAGAACGTGCCGGGAACGGCTCCTTGAAGAATGTAGCATAAACCTCGTTCATGGCAGCAAAGTTGTCCATGTCTGAAAGGAATACTGTTGTCTTAACAACATGTGTAAGGTCTATACCAGCCTCAGCCAATACGTTGGTAACGTTTGTGAGCGACTGCTTTGTCTGCTCCTTGATACCTCCTTCTGCAAATTCACCTGTTGCAGGGTCGATTGGCACCTGACCTGATGCGAATACGAATCCACCGGCTACGATAGCCTGGCTGTAAGGACCTAAAGCCTTAGGAGCTTTGTCTGAATGTAGTGCTTTCATTTCTCTTTAATTTTAAAAATTTTATTGTTATTATTGTCTTATTGCTTTAATTGTTCTGCATGACACACCATACGCATAAGCAACTGCCGCGCCACGACTGTACACACGCCGCCGGAAGACTGACTATTTAAGTTTGAAGCCCTTTGACTTCAGGCTCTCCTTAATCTCCTCCACATGCTCGTGGTTACGTGTCTCAATCTTTACGCTCAGCTCACATGCATTGATCTTCTTGCTGTATGCGCTGCGCTCATGATATACGCTAAGCACATTGCCGCCCATGCCTGCGATAACGCCGTTGACCTCATAGAGCTGTCCGGGTTTGTCGTCAAGCTCCATTGATATTGTGCATATACGGCCGCCCTTCTCCAGACCGCGGTTGATAACACGGTTAAGAATAGTAACGTCGATGTTTCCGCCGCTGACAAGACAGATGGTCTTCTTGCCCTTGATAGGCACCTTGTTGAACATAGCAGCCGCAACGCTTACAGCTCCTGCTCCCTCGGCAACAATCTTCTCCTCTTCAAGCAGACGCAGGATTGCTGCACATATCTCGTCTTCAGACACGGTGCAGATATCGTCAACATACTTTGAGCAGATGTCGTAAGTAAGGTCACCAGGAGTCTTAACGGCAATACCGTCGGCAACAGTAGACACCTGAGGCAATGTTATAGCCTGTTTCTGCTTGATGCTCTCATACATGCTTGGAGCACCGGCAGCCTGAACGCCATAAATCTCTATTTTAGGATTGAGCGACTTCATGGCGTATGCCACACCACTGATCAGACCGCCACCGCCGATAGGCACAACAACAGCCTGAACATCAGGAAGCTGCTCGAGCAGTTCAAGACCTATTGTGCCTTGTCCTGCTATCACGTGTTCGTCGTTGAACGGATGAACGAAGGTGTAACCCATCTCGTCGCGCAACTGCATTGCACGCTGATATGCATCATCGTAAACACCGGGCACGAGACAAATCTCGGCACCGAGACGGCGCGTAGCCTCAACCTTGCTGATAGGCGCGCCTTCAGGAAGACAGATGAGCGACTTGATGCCGTGTGACGTAGCACCGAGAGCCACACCCTGGGCATGGTTGCCGGCTGAGCAGGCCACAACGCCACACTTCTTTTCTTCCTCTGTAAGCTGAGATATTTTGTAATAAGCTCCGCGGATCTTGAACGAACCTGTTATCTGAAGGTTCTCCGGTTTCAGATATATATCACTTTCCGGATTAAGCTTAGGAGCTCTGACAAGGTCAGTACGTCTTAATATTTCACCAAGCACATACCGCGCTCTGTAAAGATCATCTAAATTGAGCATAATATTAAATTTAACAGATTTTGGTAACACAAAATTACAACATTTTTTCGTAGCCGACGAATATCGTCCTATTTATTTTCACCAATTTAACATAATGTCCCGCACCAATGGAAAAACAAAAAGGAACGTCATCTGTTTTCAAAAAGGACAAAACTTGCATAAATGCAACATGCATGATTTCATTGTTTGTGCAAATCATAATAAATGCTTACCTTTGCGCAAATTAAAGCCTGTACAGATTTTTTACGGCGGCACAGCCGGCAAACAGTTTGACTGCGGTGTTTTAATAAAAAAACTGCATGACTGACGCCTAAAGCCAAGTCTGCAATGACCGCATCGCACATGAATGTAACCGGCGTGCAGAAGATGAGCATTAACCGAAGAAAAACTCAAAAAAACATATAAGACATGAAATATATTCTGGCAATAGACTCGTTTAAGGGCTGCCTTACGTCATACGAAGCCGAAAAGGCAGTCAGCGAAGCCATAACCGACTACGACAACAGTTCTCAGACAGAACTCATTCCTGTCTCTGACGGAGGCGAAGGCATGCTGAAGGCATTTGCCGGCGCTCTCAAAGCAGATATCGTTACAACAGCCGTACACGGCCCAATGATGCGGCTCACGGAGGCTGAGTATGGAATAACGGCCGACGGCACGGCAATAATAGAGACGGCACAGGCATGCGGACTGACGCTGGTAGACGAGGAGGAACGCAACCCCATGCGTGCCACGTCGTATGGCGTAGGCGAACTGATAGCGTCGGCTTTCAAGCACGGATGCAGAAAGTTTATTGTAGGTCTGGGCGGGAGCGCCACAAGCGATGCGGGCATAGGCATGATGATGGCCATAACCGACAAGATGGCACCAAGGGGCGGCCACTTTGACGACATTGCCGCAGAACTGCGCGACGTCTGCCGCTTCACTCTTGCTTCTGACGTAACCAATCCGCTCTACGGCCCCGATGGGGCTGCTGCAGTGTTCGGACCGCAGAAAGGGGCAACGCCCGACATGATTAAGATGCTCGACAGCCGCGCAATGAGGTTTGCCGAAATATCGGCTCGCCACTTCGGCTACGACTTGTCCGACAGGCCCGGAGCGGGAGCAGCAGGCGGACTGGGCTATGCCTTCATGCAATATCTCGGAGCAGAGATGAAGGCGGGCGCCGAACTGATGCTCAGCCTGGCCGACTTCGACAGCCGCATGACCGAAGACTGCTGTGTTATTACGGGCGAGGGGCATGCCGACCGCCAGACGCTAATGGGCAAAATGCCTTATCACGTGATGAAGGCGGCAAAGGCTAAAGGTCTGCCGACATGGCTCATCGCCGGAAAAGTGGACGACCGACAGGCTCTGATTGATGCCGGATTTACGCGTGTAGCGGCCGTAACGCCTGACGATGAAGACATAACCGAAGCGATGAAGAAAGACAACGCACGCAACAACATACGCAACGCCATACGCCTGCTGCTCGAAGAAGCCTCAACCGAGAAACAGGTATAAGTATACAGCCGAAACAATATGACGTGAACAACCATCATCTATAAAGGGCTTAATCAGGCTCTTACGGATATGCCTTAAGCATTTTGACATACAGAAAACAAAACGGACAACAGTAACGCATTATATTGTTGTCCGTTTTGTTTATGTATATAATTCATTCCAAATCAATATCATTATAACTCACTGATTTACATAGCCTTACAACGTAATCACAAGCGATATTCCAATCACATTTTCTGTAGGGACGTACCCCAGGTGCGTCCAAATAAAAGCAATATCATCAACATAAAAACATTCTAAGCCGAAAGGCGGACACACCTCGGGTACGTCCCTATGTTTTTGCTCTCCGCCTATTAATAAATTCCGTTATCCGTTCAACCCCTACTACATTCCGACATGCTTGCTTACAAAGTTTCTCACCTTCCGTTCATATTCATACGGATAGTCGTGATACGACTTTGCGTGGGCGCAGCCCGGCGTGAGCCATATGTCATTATAGCGCAGCGTCTTGTCGGCCTTGTTTTCGTAAGCCGGATTCATGTTGTAGAGCGGAAGCACCATTGCCGACGGCACATAATCGTCAGACGTGCCGTGGATATAGAACATAGGCGTGTGCTGCTTGCCCAACTGACTGAGCGGAGACGCCTCGCCGAACGTCCAGCCGTAGCGCAGCTTGCAGAGCAGGCTTGCCACATGAAGCACAGGAAAATCGGGCAGATGGAACTGGTCACCGAGCTGACGGCTGAACTCGTCCCATACGCTCGTGAAGCCGCAGTCTTCAACAAAACAGCAGATGCCGTCAGGAAGATTCTCGCCCGACACGTTCATCACCGTGGCGGCTCCCATCGACACACCGTGGAGCACCATGCGCGGCTGATACTTGGTGCTGCGGAACATTCCGCGCGCAACATATATCCAGCGTATTATGTCCTTGCGGTCTTTCCACCCCATCTGTATGTCGTTGCCGTCGCTGAGTCCGTGAGCATGCAGGTCGGGCAGCAGTATATTATACCCCATGCGTTCGTATATGCTTGCTATGGGCAGCATGCGTATAGAGCAGTCTTTATATCCGTGAACCAGTATGGCCGTGCGCCCCATTGAGCGCGGATTACGCACGAAGATGGCATGATGGCGCTCGCCGTCGAGCGTTGTTATAAAGGTGTCGCGCAGCGCTCCGGCATGCTTCAGACTGTCGAGCCAGGGAGTTGTCCATGGATACTCTTGCCTCATCTGCTTATAAAACGCCGTGGTGTCCCTGCGTCCTTCATCGGGCTTCAGGGCATAATCGAGCATAAACCAGCCGGCGCCGAACGTCAGCAAAACCAATGCGGCCACAACCGCAACAGAAATATAGGCAATCTTCTTTTTCTTCATCTGCTCTTTCCTCCTTATTTAAGCTCTGCCTGTGCCCTGCCCCACTCCGTGCAAGCCTCAGCGCCGGGCAGTTGCAATGTTAAACTCACTCACGTTAGACACCACGTTGCCGTTGCCCTGAACGGCATATATGCGGAAACAGGCCGTGCCGTCCTTCAGTTTCTTGCCGCCCTTCACCATTGCCGTATATCTTACGCCCTTGCCCGGCACGATGCGCTCCACGTGTATGCTGTTCGACACGTATATGCGCTTGTTGCCTGTGGTCTCAACCACCATTGGCTGAACGTCATAGACCGTTGAGCCCGACACGTTGTAAATCTCGAATATCACCTTGCTCAGTTCGTCGCCGCTCAGTTTATGGTCCTGATTGTCGTCAACAAAGCGTGCGTTGCGCACCTCCAGCGGCAGCCTGTCGGCCACCTTTGCCGGCGTACCTATCTCGTCATACCGAGCCGACGGCACGACATGTTCCGGATGAGAGGCGGTGTAGTTGCCCGTATAGTCAGAGCCGTTGAAGTCGTAGAGCACATCATCGCCGCTGTTAGTAGGGTCGAATCCGCTGTCTTCATATCCGCCGCCGTTATTCATATCGTCGTAGCTCCGGCTGTAATAGCTGTCATCGTAATGCCTGTCGTAGCCGTCGTTTCCGGCTGTGGCAGCCCGACGGTGCTCGGCATACTTCTGCTCAAACCTTGCGTCTTCATATCGTTGATATTCCTGCTGCTGTTTATCGGCCTGTGCGCCCAAGGCTCCGCCAACGGCAGCGCCTCCTGCCATGCCCACAAGCGTGCCGATGTCGCTGCCGCGCGGTCCGCCTGCAATGCCTCCAATGGCCGATCCGAGCAGCGCGCCGAGCGTTGAACCGGCATAGGCTCCGGCACCCGCACCTGTGGTGCAGCCCGCCACTATCATTGATGCGCACAAAAGCAATACACATGTTTTTTTCATAAATAACTCTCCTTCCGTTTAAGGTTCTGAACACGGCAGAACTCTGACAATGCCAATTTATAAGTCAGCTCCTGCGTTTTGCGCAGATATATAAGTTTTAAACATTACAAATTTACGGATTATTTTTAATAACGCAACGCTATAACTTCCTAAAAAACATAGGGAAATCCCTAAAATAATTGAAAACGGCGAATTGAGAATGGAAAAACAAAGTTCGGCGCAAGCCAATTATGATTCGCCTTGTTAGTAAAGCGCTGCAGTATTAAGGATTCGGTAAAATGAGATTTATAATTCGTATTTGATGTATAAAAAAGTAATTGGATTGCCCGACTACGTTTAAGCAACCCAATTATGAATTATAAATTGTGAATTATGAATTAAAGTTTGTGTTCGGGCACGATGGCAAAATAAACCAGGTCGTCTGTGCCGTCGTTGAACATGGCGTGAGAGTGTCCCATCGGGCAATAATGCACGTCGCCGGCCTTCACGTTCTCCGTGGTATCGTCATAGCGGAAATGGCCTACGCCGCTGATTATGTAAACTATCTCACTGTTGTTCTCGTGAGTGTGATATCCGCTTGAAGCTCCCGGCTTCAGTCGGCTCATCATTATTTTATTGGCAGAGTCAACAAAGTTGCGCGTGTCGAGTTGTCCTTCACCGCCCTTAAAGTTCATAACCGACTCTTCATTAATCTTCTCAAAATCAATAATCATACTTTTATTATTTTTATGTTCGTTATTTTTCCTGTCTTATGCCAACAACAACGCCATTAGCCGCACGTCATTTATATAAAATGCTCCGTTAAGCCATAAAGCTCATCAGCCGCCTCTTTGGTCATATCTCCATAACAAGGCCAAGGCTCAGGGCACTTTTATGAAATACAAAGAT